>ERZ773138.34-NODE-34-length-138743-cov-5.558296_pt1 | contig 138743 bp, 182 predicted proteins | sample MGYA00511114_ERZ773138 | MGnify/ENA primary metagenome ERZ773138 (study PRJEB29015, sample SAMEA2737805) | human gut metagenome | biome: human gut; feature: human-associated habitat; material: faeces | place: China | collected 2012 ...
CCATGCCGTTGAACACAGCAAAGGTGTGGGATGGGGTCAGCAGCGAGCCTACCATGCGGGAGCCGTGAACCTTTATCATTTCAAGACCCAGTTCTTTCATCTCGCGGGAATCATAAAAAGCGGGTGATTCAATGCGGCAAGGACTGCTGCCACCAGGCACAAATACAGGCGGCTTTTCATCTCGATAAATCGCCGTGCCTGCATTCAACATCGTAACATAGGTTTGCGCGATACGATGCAGCCGCAGACGCCGGGCAAGGGACGACTTGATGGAGTTGGTGTCGGTGCGGCCTGACAGATAGAACTGAAATCGTTCTGGCACTCGCTCCCGCAAAAGATGTTTGCCACGGATACCGAGCCGATAGCCGCGAAGATGATCTTTGGAGAAGATGCGCAGGAGCTTGTCGTGTGTCAGGCTCGTCACCACTTTTTTGCGGTAACTTTTGCTTGAGGTAAGGCGGTCAGCACACACACAAGGCAACTCACCGCAGATGGCAGTGAGCGCCAAAAGTTCATAATAGAGGCTGTCTTGCGCGGGCAGGACAGGAAAAGCAGAAAAAATAGAAATCACCTCGGAATTTAACCGTGCCTTCTTTGACTCCGGCGAAAGTTACCGCTGATTTGTGTATAAAACGGCTTGCAGCAATGCTGAAAAGTCACTTTCAAGCACAGGTATCTGATTTTTACGAATTTTACGGGAAAAGTGGAGGTCTGTTTTCAGCCGTTTCGGGAGCGTTTAGCCATGCCGAAAAGCAGTTTTTTGGCATCACGGTTATCACGGTAGAGGACGAATATCCAAACCGGGTCGTCTGGAAAGAATCGCACAGCGCCGCGGTGTCGTCCGTCAGGCAGAACGTGGCAATGACATCTATGACGGCTTTCAACTCTAAATTGTCATAATCCCGGACCGCCTTGATTGGGAGGTTGTGGTCGTAGATATGTTCCACGCAAATCACGCAGTCGGAGAAGTGGGGAAGCGGCCCGCTTTGCACCAGTGCCGCCTGAAGCGGCAGCAAAAGAAACTTACAGCCATCGCGCTTCTTTTTATCCGGCAGCAGCGCGGGGAGCAGCACACGCAAGTAGTTGGTATCTGCCCACACGCGGATGCCCTGTACTTCGGCTGCCTTGGGGTAGTAATAGATTGGCGGCTCGTTTGATACGGAGAAGAACATATTGCGCAGATGCGCCGTGCTTTTCTCGCTGAGAAGTGCCGCACTCTCGGCAGTTTTGGCAAACTGCATCGGGTCGGGCACAGGCAGCAGATGCTCCATTTCGTACAGCTTTTTGTGAATGTCGATGAGTCCGCGCTGCTCCAAGCGGATACGATTCAAAAGTACGTCAGGATTCAAGCTCGGCCTCCTTTTTGTAGTAGCTGACGGTGCCGTCTTCGGCTACCGTGCAGAATCCGGCCGCCTGCGGAATATCCAGCAACTCAATCTGGGCAGCATCATCGACCACCACAATGCGTTTGCCTGCATCTTTTTGTGGCTGTCGCAGAAGCTGGCAAATCATAGTCTCCTTGCCCTGCGGGATAGGCACGATCTCATACAGTTCTCCATTTGCAAAACAGAGGATAGCTGCCGGAAATTCTCCAACGGTGTGGTATTCCACCTGATCTATGAAGTCGAGCAGGACCCAAACACAGCGGGATAAGTCCTTGACTGCGTTGCTTTGCACTTCTCTATTTGCGTAGTAGCGGTCATTCCCGGCGCAAAAGATACGGCCCTCTTTCAGCATATGGGCAAGCAAAGTTTTTGCCGTCGCTTCCTTTTCGGGGAAGAATCGGCAAAGCTGTTCTTCGGTCAGACCGGGGTACAGCGAAATGTTATGCAGCATTTCAGCGGCTTCCCGCTGATAGATCGCTGCGCGGTTTTTCAATAAAATCACCATCCTTATTGCGCATTAAGGACGCATAAAGACGTATTAGGTACTGTCGGCAGCATAGCCACAGGCCGCTAATACGCAATCAATACGCCCTACTGCGTATTAAACTTTTTATTGCGTAATCATTGCGTCAAGGCGGACGTATTACGGTCATCTGCAAAGCCTCCCAAATCAGAAATTGCCCAAAACAAAAAGAGCCGTGCCTGAAAAAGTCAGGTACGACTCTGGGTGAAAATGTCCAACCTTTTTGGCTGAACCCTATTTTGAACATACTAATTGTAACACGCGGGATTATACACGTATATACAAGCGCAATGCGGATGTTGTGCAGATGTGATGCAAGTGCAGCAAAAAACTTTCGGGGCAGTGCATCCGGCACAATCTTGATTCTTTGGTGTGCAGGCATTATAATGCAAAGGAAAGGAATCGTCATTTTTATGGATAACCAATTATTGCAGATACAAAACAGAACCTGCCGCATCTACGGCACTGCCAGCGCCGAATACCTGCTGCTACAAATGGTGGATGAACATGACCTTGCAGGGATGGAACGAGAAGTTGAAGCCATACATCGGCAAACCACACAACCATTTTTGCTGGCCGCTGTCCAAGTCAAGGATTGGAACGACGATTTGTCGCCTTGGCCTGCACCGCCCGTATGGGGCAAGCAGGGCTTTGGCGGCAGGGCAGGGGATACGCTTGCATGGCTGGCGCAGGCTGTGCCGAGCATCTGCCGGCAGTATTCTATAAAGGAAGACTGCAAAGTTGTTTTGGGCGGCTACTCGCTGGCAGGGCTGTTTGCATTGTGGACAGCAACGCAGAACGATGCGCTGTATGGCGTAGCCGCCGCTTCGCCGTCCGTGTGGTTTCCCGGTTGGCAGGAGCATGAGGCGGCACGCCCTATTCAGACGCAGCGCGTTTACCTCAGCCTTGGTGACCGCGAGGAGCACACCAAAAACCAGACTATGGCATCAGTAGGTGACAACATCCGCGCCCTGCACAGCGCCCTGACCCGGCACGGCACAGCCTGCACGCTGGAATGGAACACAGGCGACCACTTCAAAGATGTCGACCTGCGGACGGCAAGGGCATTTGCTTGGGTTATGGAAGGAAAACAGTAAAGTGACAATTCTGATAGATGCCGACGGCTGCCCGGTGGTAGATTTGACCGTACAAACAGCCACAAAATATAAAGTGCCCGTTCTGATTCTATGCGACACCGCCCACCAAATCCAACGCGATGGTGCGCAGACATTGACCTTTGACAAAGGGCCCGACAGCGTAGATTTTGCGCTAGTAAACCGCGTACATCCCGGTGACCTTGTAATCACGCAGGACTACGGACTGGCAAGTATGTGTCTGGCGCGCCGCGCTCGCGTGCTGAACCAAAACGGCTTAGAGTATACGCCCGAAAATATAGACGGCCTGCTGTTCCGCCGCCACGAAAACAAAAAGCTCCTCCTTGCCGGAAAGTACCCTAAAGGAACACCCAAGCGAACGAAGGAGCAGGACATAACATATAGAAACGCCTTAGGAAGAATTTTGCAGACTGTGTAAAATTCTTCCTAAGGCGTCTGAAAATGGTGGAAATGTTATTACAAATGAATTTGGTTCTTAATACAAGCGACCGTAAACCTACATCTACCCCCGTCAGCTCTTATTTTATGCCAAACGGGAACAACGCTCTTTTTCTCTTGCATAAGTTTATACATCGTTTGGCGTAAGATTGGCGTATGGCATGATTTCAGTTAGAAACCCGCCAAAAGAAAAAGTCTGAAATTTCTCGTATCATCAAGAAATCCCAGGCTTTTTTGTGCTCAAATTGACAATTTACTGTTCAATCGGCTTCATCGTGGGGAACAGCAGAACATCGCGGATCGAGGCGCTGTCGGTCAGCAGCATGACAAGACGATCCACACCGAAGCCGAGGCCGCCTGTGGGGGGCAGACCATACTCCAGCGCGTTGACATAGTCATAATCGACCTGTGCCCGGCACTCCGGCTCGATGGCCTTGCGCTCGGCGACCTGACGCTCAAAACGGGCCTTCTGGTCGATGGGGTCGTTCAGCTCGCTGAACGCATTGCCGTACTCGGTGCAGTCGATGAAGTACTCAAACCGCTCGGTGAAGGCCGGATCATTAGGCTTGCGCTTGGCAAGCGGGCTGATCTCAACGGGGTAATCATAGATGAAAGTGGGCTGGATGAGCTTATCCTCAACAAACGCGTCAAAGAACTCTGCGAGGATCGCACCCTTGGTCGGGACCTCGGGCAGCTCAACATGATGCTCCTTGGCGGCGGCAATGGCGTCCTCATCGGTTTTCCAGTCGTTGAAATCAACGCCGGAATACTTTTTGACAGCTTCGACCATCGTCAGGCGCTCCCAGTGGCCCATGTCGATCTGCTTGCCCTGATAGGTGATCTCCAAGCTGCCGCAGACCTTGAGGGCCAGACGCTTGTACATCTCCTCAACCAGATCCATCATGCCGTGGAAGTCGGTGAAGGCCTGATACAGTTCAATGGTCGTGAACTCAGGGTTGTGCTTGGGGTCCATGCCCTCATTGCGGAAGATGCGACCAACCTCATACACGCGGTCCATGCCGCCCACGATCAAGCGCTTGAGGTACAGCTCGGTCTCAATGCGCAGGACCATGTCCATGTTCAGGGTGTTGTGGTGGGTGTAGAAGGGGCGGGCAGAGGCACCGATCTCAAACGGGGTCAGGATGGGGGTGTCAACCTCCAAAAAGCCCTTCTCATCCAGATACGCGCGGATCTCTTTTAGGATCTGGCTGCGCTTGACGAAGGTGTCCTTGACCTCGGGGTTGACGATCAGGTCAACATAGCGCTGGCGGTAGCGCGCCTCACGGTCGGTCAGGCCGTGGAACTTCTCGGGCAGGGGCAGCAGGCTCTTGGAGAGCAGCGTCAGCTCGGTGATGCGCACCGAGATTTCGCCCATCTTGGTGCGGAAAACCTCGCCCTTGACGCCGATGATGTCACCGATGTCGAGCTTCTTGAAGGCGGCGTAGGCTTCCTCGCCCAGCAGGTCACGCTTGACAAAGATCTGGATGTCGCCCTTCTGGTCGCGCAGGTGGGCAAAGCTGGCCTTGCCCATGACGCGCTTGGACATCATGCGGCCGGCCAGAGAGACGATCTTGCCGGTCTCGGCCTCGGCAGGCAGCTCGGCAAATTCCTGTTTGAGGTCGGCCGAGTACGCGTCCTGCGCATATTTGGTGATTTCAAAGGGGTTGTGACCGGCTTCGCACAGGTCAGCCAGCTTCTGGCGGCGCACAGCGGCCTGCTGGGAGAGTTCCTGCTCGGTCTGGGGCTTATTCTGCTCCATGAGAGATCGTCCTTTCGTGATTTTTTGATTTCAAATGCTTACTTGGAACGGGAAACTTCCAGCAGCTTGTAGGTGATGATGTTGCCGTTGGGCAGGGTGACATCAAAGTGGTCGCCGACCTTGCAGCCGATCAGGGCTGCGCCGACAGGGCTCTCATCGCTGATGCGGTTCAGGTCCATATCGGCCTCGGTGGAGCCGGTCAGGTCGTACTCCTCGGCGTCCTCAAGATCATCGCCCTCGGCCAGAATCTTGACATGCATGCCAATAGAGGCAGTATCGTTGGACAGCTCGCTCTCGTCCATGATGCGGGCCAGCTTGAGGGTGGCCTCCAGATCGGCGATGCGGGCCTCCACAGAAGCCTGCTCCTCCTTGGCGGCATCATACTCGGCGTTCTCGCTCAAATCGCCATAGCCGCGGGCGACCTTGATCTTGTCGGCAACTTCCTTACGCTTGACGGTGCGCAGGTTTTCCAGTTCCTGCTCCAGTTTATTATAGCCCTCGCGGGTAACGACAACTTCTTTAGCCATAGCAGTGTCTCCTAACGTAAAATGGATAGTAAAAGTTGTGCGGCACCAACTGGGGAGCCGCACTAACTTACATATTATAATGGTTCAAGCGGGATTTGTCAAGACACAGCGTCATTTATCCAGCTGCAGCAGGCCAACCTTGCGGTAGACCTTGCTGACAGTGCGGTTGGCCAGGCGGGAGGCACGCTCCGCACCGCTCTTGAGGACCTCGTCCACGTAGGCCTTGTCGGCCAGAATGCGGGCATACTCAGTCTGCACGGGGGCCAGCGCGTCGGCGGTGACCTCGGCCACGGCCAATTTGAAGTCACCGTAGCCCTTTCCCTCAAACTCGGCAGCAATCTCGTCGTTGGACTTGCCCGTGAAAGTGCTGTAAATGCACATCAGGTTGGACACGCCGGGCTTCGTCTCGCGGTCAAAGCGGACTACGCCGTCGGAGTCGGTCACGGCGCGCTTGAACTTGCGCACGATGGCATCCTTGTCATCGGTCATCAGGATAAAGCTGTTGACGTTCGTGTCGGACTTGCTCATCTTCTTGGTCGGCTCGGCCAGCGACATGATCTTGGCGCCCGCGGCGGGCACGTAGCCCTCGGGCAGGGTGAAGGTATCGCCGTAAATGCCGTTGAAGCGGCCTGCGATGTCGCGAGCAATTTCCAGATGCTGGGTCTGATCCTGCCCCACGGGCACGAGGTCGGCATTGTAGATGAGGATGTCCGCTGCCATCAGCACGGGGTAGGTGAACAGACCGCCGTTGACGTTGTCGGGGTGCTTGGCGCTCTTATCCTTGAACTGGGTCATGCGCGACAGCTCACCAAACTGCGTGTTGCAGGCCAGCACCCAGGCAAGCTCGGTGTGCGCGGGCACGTGGCTTTGTACAAACAGAACGTGCTCCTTCGGGTCGATGCCTACGGCCAGCAGCAGGGCGGCCAGCTCACGGGTGCGGCGGCGCAGGTCTGCGGGCACCTGGCGCACGGTCAGGCTGTGCAGGTCGGCCACCATGTACAGGCAGTCGTAATCGGACTGCAAGAGGGCCCAGTTGCGCACCGCGCCGATGTAGTTGCCCAGAGTCGGCGTGCCGGTGGGCTGAATGCCCGAAAGAATGCGTTTACGTTTTTCTTCTGCCATTATGATGTATCTCCCTTGTAAGCCGTTCTGCCCACAGCGGGCAGGTGGCTTCTTCCTTTATTTATATACTATAAAATATAATCAAACAGCGGACATTTGTCAATGTTTCTGCGCACGGAAGTCCGTAAAATTCACAGCTTCACCCTGATAAAGTCGTGCTCCACAGCGGGAAGGATTTTTTCAATCAGGTCCTTTGTCCGCAGCCGCAGGCTGGACGTGTTGATGCAGGGGTGACAGCCCACAAACTCGCTGTTCAGCACATCCTCGTCGATCAGCAGCTGCACGCGGTGCCCGGTGTCATTCATCAGTCCCAGCACGCTGACCGAGCCGGGCGTAATATCCAGAAACTTTTCCATGTATTCCGGCTTGGCAAAGGACAGGCGCGCCGCGCCGATCTGTGCAGACAGATCTTTTGTATGGAAAACCTTCGTGTCCGGGATCATCAGCAGATAAAAGGCTGTTTCCTGTCGATTACACAGGAACAGATTCTTGCAGATGACCGCCTGCAGCGTCTGGTCGATCTCCTGACAGACCTCCATTGTCATAGCCGGTGCGTGGTCGACCCTCTCGTATGCCACACCCAGCCGGTCCAGCAGGTCGTAGGTGCGGATCTCCTTTTCCAATCGGCCCGCCGTGTCCGCAGGCCGCCCCTTTTGCAGCTCCATACCAAAGCCCCCTTGCGTTTTCTCCCATTATAGCAGTCTTTCCGCGTTTTGCAAAGTGGGGAAAAATGTGTTATACTGAGCCGGATGCCAGACTGACCCGTAAATGATATTTTTAGGGAAATGGGTTTTTGCTGTGAAAAAGATTTTATTCGTCTGCCACGGCAACATCTGCAGAAACACATAAATTTTACGTAGTATCAATAGTATTCGACCTTGAATGTGGTTCTACTACACCACTACTACACCATCTAAAAGCCTTGATATAGCATAGCAAAAATGACCATCCTAGCGATGGTCATTTTTATTTTTAAAAGTGCTTGATTTTCCGCGAGACCTTGGATTATAATAATACTACAAGATACAAATATCAACACAGCACAAACAGGAGGCTGCTTATGAAAACCGTCAATATGTCCGGCTACGTTTTTTCAAAAATCGATGAAATCGCACAAGAGACTCTTCAGGATCTTAAATTCAAAATCGACGATTGGCAAGACACTTATGACGAGCGTGAGTCAAACGAGCCTGAGTACGATAGCCAGATTGAACGTTGGCAAGACGCGCTTGATCGTCTAGAAGATAAAATCGATGCCCTCACAGATGTTGTCGATGATTACGAAGACTGGGCTGATGATTTGGATGCTATCGATACAAATAGCATTGATGAGGCTAGTTTGCTTGAAATTGATGAAGCTGGTTTGCTTGAAATCATAGAACGCTTAAAGTCTTTTAATCAAGAATACCGTGGTATTTCAAAAATCATTAAAGAGATTGAAAAAATTGCTAAGACAATTAAGATTTGTGAGGTAAAACAATGACCATCACACGCACAAGAAAAATCACACGCCAATTTGCCCATAACTTTGTCGCTACTATGCGGCCTGAAGAAGCTGCAGAATACAAATCAGTCGTTGATGACGCTATAGAGTGGGCTAAGGTAAACGAGCCTGGCCTGTTCTACGGTATTGTCCATGACTACCTTAACTTTCTTGACATGAACACCGAGCACCACATCTGTTCCACATGCAAACACTGGGATCCGTTCACCGGAGCGTGCTGCGGTGCCAACAGCCCATACTGCGCGGACTTTATTGACGGGGATAACACCTGCAATCACTGGAAAGCGAGGCTTGACCAATAATGGCACTTATCTACAATGTCCTATATCTTGTTGTGATGTATACAAGCGCAAACAGCAAGAAAAGCTGTAGTGAATATTATCAGTTGACACGAACCTGTTTTGCCTGCGCTCTGTTTTTTCTCATAAAACTGTATAGTATCATATCTGTTTTTGGCCAAGTTTTTAAATATGATGACAACATGTCTGCTATATGTTACTTATCAATTATGCTTGCGTTAATACAAATACTGATTGATTTTATGCATTACGCGGTTTTAGAAGAAGGCACACCGCACCCTATAGACACTCTGATTGATATATATTGCACACAACGTACATACTTCGATGATACCCCACTTCTATCATATAGTGTGTTTAAAAAGATGTACCTACTGCATCCAGAGAATTTTAATATCGTACACGATAGCATTTTCCTTGACGAGAAAACTTTCAAATACCATAACACACCGTTCGCCATGAACTTTATCGACTTCATAAGAGCACTTGAACTTGTCTGCCGCGACAAAGAGCGCTTTCACGAAATAAAGAAAGACGAGGCACGTACACGGTTACTCAGAAACAAAGAGACTCTTTACAATCTCATGCGCGATGACCTTGACAGTGACCTTACCGCCATAGAAAAGCAAAAGACCGATGCCTATGACAAAATCAAGACATCTACAGATAACATTAACGAGATAGTCAACAGATTGATAAAGGAGGCACACTGATGGCACGGATTGTATTAGACGAACGACCTATTGGCTGCTGGGATTGCCCGTTCTATGCCTTATTCGATTGCAGACATTACAGGGATGACCAGATCTTTCCGGGATACTGCGAGTATATTACCACACCGGATGAGCTTAAAGAAGAAAGAAAACATTGTATAGAAGAGGTGTATGACTGATGGACGCCCTGAAATTCTTAAAAACGGCCAAGCGCATGTGCAATGCAGGATGTGATAAAAACGTACCCGGTACGAATTGTTGCCTGTATGATTTGTGTAATGATTTTTTGTGTTACTGTTCCGACACAACCTTTGCTAAGATTATTTCAACCGTTGAACAATACAACAAAGACCATCCCGCCAAAGAGACCCGTAAAGACCGTCTGCTGCGCTCCTTGCCAAATTCACCCATTAACGCCAATGGTGATCCGGATCTCTGTCCAGAGGACTACGGTGAAGATAATTATTACGATAACGGATTGTTCCCTTGTGAGATTTTCAACAGCGATTGCGCTACCTGCAAACACGAATACTGGTCAGAAGAGCCACATGGGCCAGCATACTGGGATAAGTATTGGGAGGAAGACTATGGACGCTAAAGAATACATAGACACTCTGCGTCGCATATGCTCTACAGATTGCTTCTGCGACAACTGCGATTTCAAGAAAAATGGAACCTGTCCACTTGATAAAACGTTTCTTTTATCGACGCCATCGGAAGACATCGTCTCCTCTGTTGAACAATGGGACAAGGATCATCCAATTCAACACAAGAAAACACGTCAAGATACTTTGCTTGCAAAATTCCAAAATGTCAAACTCGACAAAGATGGCATTATCGACACATGCCCAAATTTTCCATTATACAGTTCTGGTACAGAGCGTTGTGAGCAGTATAAGAGAAACTGCGACGTCTGCCGCAGAGATTATTGGTTAGAGGAGGTAGGTCCTGATGAACGCTGTTGAATATATAAAAACTCTACACAGATTATGCAAAAGCCAAGACGGCTGTTTTGAATGTGTATTGGACAGCGAAGATGGTTGTATTGCAGCCGCAAGCAGATATGATAAAAACGCTGTGCCGATTGTTGAGCAATGGGCAAAAGACCACCCCGTCAAGACCCGCCAGCGCGAGTTTTTGAAGATGTTCCCAGATGCCGAAACGGATAGAAGCGGGATTCTTATTTTTTGCCCACGCAAATTTGACCCAGTAAATATAAATAGCGTACATTGCCATAGACATGGGTGTTTGGAGTGCCGTAAAGACTACTGGCTCACGGAGGTAACCGACAATGGTAACGTTTATTGATGATGATGATATCGAACTCAAGACTTGCCCGTTCTGTGGTTCTACAGCCGGGTTATATGTAAGCTATGAAGGCAGGTATACAGTGGGGTGCAACTACTGTCGCATCGGAACTGTCCTCACAAAAAACGAACAGGACGCGATTGAGTTGTGGAATCACAGAACGGAGGTAACAGACAATGACTGACATAACAACCCTACGACCAGGCGAGCACTTCATGTTCAAAAGCTTCGAATGGGTATGTCTTGACCAGAACCACCCTGACGGCGGCGTGTTGGCCATTATGTCTGAACCGTGGGCAAAAGATGTAAAATTCTGCCCAAGTGATAAATTTGCCGACGCGATGGGCAACTTGAATAACTACCGCACCAGTAATGTGCGGGGAATCCTATCTGATATGGCTAATGCTGTTTTTGGTGGAACATGTCTACTGGCACATACCGTTGACCTTGTTGCAGACAACGGCGACCACGCCTATGGAACAGTGAAAGACCCCGTTTTCATCATCACTTGCGACGAGTATCGCAAGTACCGCGAGTTCATCCCGCACTACGACAGCTTGATTTGGACTGCCACACCTTTGTGTTGCGGAGATGAGGATTCCGACACGGGCTGCGCGAGCCACGTTCGCAGTTTGAGCGTGAGTGGTAAGTTGTACAATAGCAGTGCGCTCTACGGCGTTGCCGTTGTCCCGGCTTGCATTCTCAATCCCGCATCACTCAATCTGCGCCAGAACATGTCCTGTGTAGAGGAGGTGTCAGAATGAAAAAAGCATTATTGGTAACATTTTGTATAGCCGCCCTGTTCGTTCTGATTACCATGATGTGCCCAATCAAAGAAAACCCTGTCGTAGAAACAAAGACAGTCTCTATCCAGCAAGAAATCGTATATGCCTATGTTACTACTGAAATGCTTACAAACGGCTATGGTGGTGTACATGGCCACCAAGATTATATATGCTACGGCGTTCAGGACGGAGACAACATCCTCGATAAGGAAGACCGTATGGATTGTGTAACGATGCGAAAATCAGAAAAAGACCATAGTTATATAGAATACTACTACGAGCGCAGAATCTACGAGGACGGAACACACTATGACATATATGCAGGAGCGGCCTTGTACTTAACAGATGATATGCTAAAAAATCTTAGGACAAGCAACTAGAGAGGGGTATCAGAATGGGCACAACAATAGGCTGCCAGACTCCTGGTGCAAGCCAGCCGAAAGAATCGGCGCGGCTAATTGATGCTAATGAGCTTTTGAAATATTTAAACACAAACGACTGCGCATACGACGGCGGCGAATTTCAAGCATACGAGAGTTGTATGAGGTATGTACGCGATCTGGTCAACGATTTACCAACCATTGACCCCGAATCCCTATGGCCTACGGCGCATTGGATAAGCGTTAAAGACAGACCGCCAGAAGATCATGTAGCCGTATTTGTTTTCGATTCCGTCTGTCGTAATATTTACAAGGCTTGGATGAGCCATGATTTGGGCGAATGGTTTAGTGAAGAATATCTACCTGATTTTTTAAATATCACCCACTGGATGCCGCTTCCAGAACCACCAAAGGAGACACACAATGACTAATAAAGTCTACGAACGAGCCTTTAACATCGCCATAAAATACGGCTTTTGCTGCTATTGCAGATGGGTGTTTGATAAGAGGCATTGCCACGAACACAACTGTCACCAGGACGCCGTCAAGGTGATCATCGATGCGTTAGAGAAGAGCGATGCGTTAGAGAAGCTGGACGCTATCGAAGCGTCTGAGGCGACCGTTTGGCACGATGCACAGAATGACCCGCCTAAAAAAAACGGTGAGTACCTGTGCTTCTACGAATACTTCCGTTATGGTAACTACAACCGCATGTACCGCACAATGGATCGTGGATATTTTTTCAATGGCCAATGGAGCGGTGAACCTACACATGGAACTAGCGCAAAAGTCCTCGCATGGACAGAACTGCCAGCGCCACCAACTAAGGAGTGATGTATATGACCCGTAAACGATACAAAAAGCTCATGATGAGCATTGGTTATAAACGCAATGTCGTCAACAAAATTGTTACATACGAAATTTGTGGCGAAATGTTCTCCATACGCAGATACATGATTGACGGAGCACTCTTTACAAGCTACAACAAACTATGGGATTGGTATAGCCAATATTTTTACATCTATAAAGGATACGGTTGCACTGTCAAATATGATCCAAAGGACCACATTTGGTACGGAAAAATTGACGACATCAGCGACCTTGTGGACTTTCATACGAAGAAGTTTATAAATATTGACGAAGTGGCGCGGGATGCAATCGATGATTATCTCGATTTCTGCGCCAGAGTAGGGAAGGAGCCAGAGAGACCAAATGTATTATGAAGAGAAAAGATGCCCATTAAAAGCAGCGGTCAAAGCATCAACAGACTACGAATGTGATAAAAGGTGCGCTTGGTACGATAAGAGCAACTGCAAGTGCGCAATTCTAATGTTGGCACAAGCAACGAAATATATCTCTAATAAGTAAACAGACAAGGAGAATATTATGAGCTTTAATGATTCCATGGGCACTCGTATGAAAGAGTATTACGAGGCAGTTCCTAAAACAAAGTTAATGCGCCGCACGCCTGTTGCTATCCGCATTGACGGCAAAGCGTTCCACACATTTACTCGTGGTTTTCAAAAGCCATTTGACATGATCCTGATGAAATCTATGCAGGAAACCATGACGTACCTGTGCAAGAATATCCAAGGCTGCGTGTTTGGCTATACACAGTCCGATGAAATCACACTGATCCTGATTGACTACCAGACACTTACCACGGATGCTTGGTTCGATTACGAAGTTCAGAAGCTATGTAGTGTGTCCGCCAGTATGGCAACGATGGCGTTCAATAAATTCTTCAGAATGTCTATCTGGGACGAAGATTCTGCATGGAAAAGTAGTCTTACGCCACAATCTATGGATGTACAAATTGCTCATAACGAGTATGTTGCAAAGATGACGACTGCCGCCAATAAAGGTGCCATGTTCGATGCCCGCTGCTTCAATATCCCAAAGGAAGAAGTTTGTAACCTTATCTATTGGCGTCAGCTTGATGCGACACGCAATTCCATCCAGATGGTGGGGCAAGCATATTTCTCACACAAACAGCTGGAGGGGAGGAAATGCAACGACATTCAAGACATGCTTATGTGGCAATTTGACGTCAACTGGAATAATTATCCTACCACATGCAAACGTGGTACAGCCTGTATCAATAAGGATGGGCAGTGGGTACTTGATACTGAAATGCCAATCTTGAAAGGCGAAGACCGGGATTATGTCAATCAGTACATTTTTGTTGGCGAATAACCAGCAGCGCCCAATGTCAACTATCAAAACAATCTGCGGGCTTTTGTCGCTAAAGGTAAACAGTAAGGAGAACATTATGAACGATAGAATCGATATCCGACAATATTTTTTGGCAGTTCCAACAGAGCGTCTGCTCCGAAACAACACTTTTATTAACGCTTTACTGGATATGGCGAGTGCGACGCTGCCTGACAGCAAGCCGATTGGAGACGAGGCATATGATAAAAACAGCCTTGCCTGCGTTGATTTTTACAGTCACCTTGCAACGGCTATGGTCGGATCACTTGAACTGACCGGAGAGGAAGCTATTGATGCAGGGTTGCAATATGCCAGCTGTGCCCGCGTACATGAGGCGGTCGTTGCCTGCATGAAGAACCTGCGTAGCGAGATTGATGGATGGCTGGAGGCGTGTGAAGATGACAAGAGCTGAATATGAGAAGCTAAAGGACTTCCCGAAAGATAAGCTCATAGATATCATCAAAGAAGAGGACAGGCTTATAAAGCTCATCTCTGAGTGCTGCGTTGATGCAGACAAAGATGGGAATTGCGATTATGCCGTACTTAAAATAAAAATGTATCTGCGTCATATTTACAATCCTATAAACTGCGCGGTTGAGACATATGCTTATGCGCTGGAGGTGCAAAATATTGATGAACGATAGAATCGAGAAAAAACAGGTGCTTGATGCGATGAGACTTATCAAGCAATACTGCAACGAAGAATCCGGCTGTGAATTCTGCGACTTTTATAGGAGCGGAGACTGCATCACAACATTATCCTTGCCATGCTCTTGGGACCTTGACGGATTTGAGTGGACAGCGAAGGAAGCAGCATTGGCGAAGGCCCTGCTCAATTACGACGTAGATACTATCGATTACAACGGTACCCAACTGTACGCATGTAAAAGTGAGCAAGACGGCACATACACAAATTTTCGTGTGATTTCTACTAACCTGTTTCCAAGCATCACGGCATCGGGCAAATACTCACTGACTAAAATCGCCAACAGGGAGACAGACTGATAAAATTTTATCGAATTTGGTATCGCGGCTATGCTTCAGGAGAGATAACGATGACACGTAAGAGATATATTAAACTATTGATGGCAAACGGTTGGAGCCGGAATGATGCTGAAAATACTGCCGGGCTTAGGATTGACGAATTCAAACCAAACAGGTCGAGTAAGATTGATGAGCAGCTCTGGAAGGAAATTATATCACATCGTGGTTGCTGGCCATATAGTACATATGTGGAAGCGTATGATAACATGATTGGTCCATGGAAGTGGTTGTTGGCCTTGTGATACATATGATGAACTGTTAGGTTTTTGGTTTTATGCCAATACGCTCAGGCGTAGCAGCACGCCCGTAGAGCCGTCTGTGAGCCTTTTTAATGAGATGTGATGAACCATGTCAAATGATGAAATTATTCGCCATATAGATGCACTGGAGGCGCTGGAATAGGAGCCTATGGTGTGGTGCGAGGACGACTAAATGGACACACACTTTTAATTTCTCGTTGACACGAACTATAAAAAACAGTATTATAATAACACCAAGTTAAATGTGAGGTCATGCTTTATGCCAAACGACTACGGTTATTTCGGCAAAGGTAGCACTGGCTACGCCCATTACCAACAAACCTTTAATCGCTGCTTCGGCTCTGGTTCTGGCGGCGGCGGTGGCGGACGGAAACCGTCAAATAACAATAACGGTGGCGGCAACAATGATGGCTGCCTTACGCTTATTGCAATCTTTCTAGTCGTTGGCGCTTTCATCTTAGCCGCTCTTTCCGCGCTTGGTTACATGTAAATATCCGTAAAAAATAGGGTATCACTCGACTTTGAGTGATACCCTATACTATTAAAATTTGGCTTATTCGCAAGTTGCATTACAATTTTTGAATTTCTTAAAAGCATTTATGAGGGCTACAAAAGTTCACATAAGAAGTAAAGCAACGCATAGAATCAGTAGGCGTGGTCTTACGCTTTTACAGCACTTCCACTTTCCACGTACTGCGCCACAGCATTATTTTTCTCAAGCTGTTCACGCATCCAGACAAGCGCCTCGTCTACCCATCCAGAGAAAACCTCAAACTTCACATATGCAGCGAGCCAAGGGAATTGCTTGACAGCAAGGTCATAGCACATCCGCAGTTTCACAGCCCCGGTGTTCGATTTCAATTCCTTCTCACATTCGATAACAGCGTACTTCAGCCACTCCTTGACGTTCGCAATCTGCTTATCAGTAGGAAGATTCATGTATCGAATGACCACAGAAGTAACAAAAGCAATGCAGCATGCAAAAGCAATAACAAGAAACCAATTATCTGCCAGAATTTTAAAGCTGTCCATAATAATCCTCATTTCTCAACGGCGTTGCGTAAAATTGCAACGCATTTTTTAATTGTATCAACGACATAAGCAGCTTGCTCAAATGTCATATCCGCATCGAAAGACAGGCGAATGGAGCACATAGCCTGTTCTTTAGTGCACCCAATGGAGCGCAAAACATGGCTAGGTTCAACCATACCGGTGGCGCAAGCAGACCCGGCGGATGCGGATATGCCATATGTATCAAGCATTAAAAGCAGGCTTTCTCCTTCGACATTATCAAATGTGAAATTCAAAATACCCGGAACATGACTGGATAAAGCACCATTCAAATGCGCTCCGTCAATATCGCTCAACTCTTCGGCCATCCAATTTCTAATCCTGATTGTCCTATTATTATAAAGCACAATATGGGAATCACTAATGTCTAAAGCCACGGCCATGCCAACAATGCCTGGCAGGTTTTCCGTGCCAGCACGACATCCGCGTTCCTGCTTACCGCCGAAGATAAAACTGTTTACATCAACACCACTTCTGATGTAAAGCCCACCAACGCCTCTGGGGCCATGGAACTTGTGCGCACTAAACGACATTATATCCATACCATAAGCAGTTACATCAACGTGAATGTGCCCAACAGCCTGCGTCGCATCTACGTGGAATAAAACACCGTGGGCATGGCAGACATCAGCGATTTGCGTAATAGGCTGGATCGTACCAAGCTCGTTATTCACAAACATAATGCTCACAAGTCCAACCTTACCTTTGTACTTATCCAGTAAATCCTCAACATCCCTAGGGTCAATAAAGCCACTGCTGTCTGGACGCACGTACAATGGATTGACGCCATCATATGCCAGCTCATCAACCGTGTTTAATACAGAATGATGTTCAAACTCAGAGGCGATGATATATCTTTTGCCATGTTTTGCCTGCTCTCGCATCACACTTTGAATTGCCCAGTTATTCGATTCGCTCGCACCTGAGGTGAAGTAAATCTCACTATCCCTTGCCCCAAGCAGCATTGCGATTTGGTGACGAGCCTTTCTAAGTGCATCAGCAGCCTCGGAACCGACCCTGTGCTCGCTCGATGGATTTCCATAGATATCTTTCATGGTATTCGCTACAGCCACTACAACATCATCGTAAGGTCGTGTAGTGGCGGCACTGTCACAATAGACATTCATTACTCTCCACCTCGCATATCATCAGCAACATCAATAGGGTTATATTTCAGCTCAGCCACCTTCTTCACTGTACTTCCAATTACCTCGCTAGTTTTAAGCGCTCCAGTGGTTATGAGAAGTCCTAATAGTGTATCCAGTGTCTTTTCATATACCTCTGGACCAACAGATTCACCTACATAGTTGTATTCCCAGAATGTATAAACGATAATAGCGAACAAAAGTATATAAAGGAATGTCGTAACAAACTTTTGATAGCGGATCTTCCTCATCCGCTTTTTTAAACGGGTGATGAAAGATTCCTTTTTCACATTCTCTTTCGTTTTCATTTACAAGCCCCCTTACGGCTTAATAAGTCTACCTTGCTTCAGCAGGTTCAACATCTGTGTATTTTGCGCAGGAGTACCACGATACCCAGTAATATTATTAACTGCAGCAATCTTACTTCTATAGGCATAACTGTTATTGACTCCCATCTGTTTCAGGGCGGGCGCAATAGAGGTGGCACTACCCTTATAAGCGGGAAAATAATTATTTGCAATACCATTAGGACGAATCAATCTGCCCTGCTTCAAAAGATTCACCATCTGCGTATTCTGGGCAGGCGTACCACGATAGTTTCTAATGTTATTCGCGGCTGCAATCTTCTCACGATAAGCGTATGAATTGTCAACGCCAATCGCATTCAACGCCGTACTGATACTTCCAGAGGTGCCGGTATATACAGGAAAATAGTTGGCACCGGTATTTGGCGCAGGCGCAGACGTCGCTGTACCACTGAGCTTTTCCTCTGAATTGGGCAATGTAATGGTCTTGCTAATTCGCACCCAAGTATAACCACCACCATCAAGCACTGTGCATTCATGGCGCAGCCAGCAGATCTTGTGCATCATAAGCGGGTTATTGATCTCATACATACCGCGCCGCTTCGCAATCTCATGCCAACCCCTACCGTCCCAAGGACCTTCACCAAATGTAATATGGCAATGCGCACCAACACCCCCGGCGGTTCCTTCGTAGCCACAAATCTTGCCCTGTGCGAACATCGCGCCTACCCTGATGCCATACTTCGCAAGCATATCATCATTACAATGCGCAGTCATAAAAAACAACTCGCCGGGCGCATAAACCTTTTCATTCATGCACTTGACGCGCTTCGTATTTGTATAGAATGTAAAGTTGCATTTCGATGCAGCCGTGGAACCATTATAGATTCTCATAACCTTACAGCTGAACGGAGCAAACACAGGTGAGCGCCCAGTGTTTTCACCGGCAATGTCGTATGCGGTTTGATATAAATGCGAGTATGTGTCTGCAGGGACGCCATCCACAGCGAATCCAAGGCCCTGTGTGACACGCAGAGTTGACATGGGGAACAGGCAATACTCGTCAAATTCCTGCCTCACAGGACGTTCTGCAGGCTTGCTAGGAGCTACACTAGTCACGCTTGGCTGACGATACAACCAGTTCTTATCAAGACCATTGGAGCCATGCTTGCACCCATACTCGTCCGCATAACCCTCTGAGCTAAACTGCCAAGCACAGATATTATCACGATGATTATCCATCCAACGGCCATAAGTGCCGGAAGTAGGGAACGTCTCTGTTACAGTTTCAAACTTCTTCGGTGTACCATACCACTTATAATAAGCGATCCACATAGGAATGCCGATCTTATCCACGTGCACCTGATTCATAGCCCAGTTAGCACCAGTATACAGGCAAGGAGACAAACCAGCGTCAGAAATCATCTTTGCAGCTTCAATAATCAGTGTAGTATTATCACCGATACTAAGGCCCATGGTCTGACCACCTTCAAGCTCCTGGTCAATGCCAACCCAAGAATCTACACCATACTTCTTGGCAATAGAGATCCAAGCGTTTACTTCATGCTGCATAACAGAACGCGCCTTGGCAAGGTTGCCTGAGCATACGCTCTTGTAATGCCATGTACCAAAACCATAACCGCCAAGACGCATCCCGGCGGATTTTACGGCAGGCATGTACGTTCCAGCCCTAACATCTTCATTCGCGCTATAGGCTAAACGGCAAATTACAGTAGTAACGCCAGCGCTCTTACACTTCACGGCATCGAATGCCGTTTGATGTTTTGAAATATCAATACACTTTTCCATTTTTTTCACTCCTGTTGCCAGAAAAATGCTCGCAATATAAAATCACGAACATAATTACCTGTAAACGAACGACTTAATAATAAACCAGGGTAAACTTCATCCACGCATTTGCTGTAAGCTGCGACCAATACACATTGCCATCAACACCAGCACCTTGCAGGATATTTTCACTGCTGTACGGCGTACCGGCATAAGTAACGCCAACCAATGTTCCATCTGTAAAAGTAAACCGATTCTGCCCAGCCGTACAATCATGACCAATCGTAGTGGTTTTCAGAACGGCTCCAACGTTCTGCGCCGTAATCACACCGTTTCCATTATGATACCCCTGTGGAATCGTAACGGAGCCGCCTGGCGCAATCGTTCGTGAAAACGCACCCTGATTGCCTCCAAGACAGTTTACACTACCGGCTCCGTTATACCAGCCCTGGGCAATCATGATTGAACTGCCTGAATATGTATAGCTCTTACTTCCTTTTGAGCCACCGGCAACGGAAACAACGCCGGAACCATCATAATATCCCTCCGGGATTGCCTTATTTGCACCATTGTATTGGAACCCAAGGCCACCGCGATTCGGCATCGTTCCAGCCTGCGCCGCACTCGTACAATTTCCAGAAGTGAATGTAGCTCCCTCTAGGACCTGTGACGTATATGCAGTACCAAGATTGCTTGCGTCCATACCAACATAACCATCTGTGCCAAGCGCACCACTGCTGCCGCCGAAAGCGCCGTAATTAGGCCGCAGGCAAATACGCTTAACGCCATCGCCATTCTCTGTAAACCAAAATACCTCTGTTACATCAACACCAACATTCGGGTATTGAGCGTTCAGACTTGTGGCGGCGTCGCCGCCTTTATTTTTGGGTATCGACAGATTTGGCAGTTCTCCGTTCTTTTGTTCCTTACTACCTGAAAAAAACGTTTTGCCCTTCAGCACATAGCTTGCGTCGGCGGTGGTCTGTGCCAGTACAGAGGACGATACACCACCGCCGCCCTTAAAATTTACCTGCGTCCCATCATAGATAAAGGAGCACCAGCGACCATTGATGATAATATCAGAGCCAGCATTTTCAATCCTATCAGAACCGGCGTACCCAGGCACCTTAACGCCGTTCACAGCAATAGTATCACCACTATTAAATGTAGCAGTGCATTTTGCTTTTCCGTTATAACCCTTACCTTTGAAGTTATGCACATGCGTTTCCTTATCATAGCTGTGCGTATAAGTCCAAATCATCAGGTCATCCTCGAACACCTGGCCCTTTACATACGTTTCAACATCCGTCTTAAACAGTCGTTCCATAGCCATGATCGCATGCGCCTGCTGGTTAATGGTCATTGCGTTGATTTGCATTTTTTTGAGCATCCCAGTCTCATCATTCTCCAGCAGTTCATGTGCAGCAGCATAATCACCAGATACACAAAGCTCACGATACTGATTTGCTAATGCAACTGTGTCAGCCGTAACGTCAACAACATCTTCCCAACTATCAATCTCAGCAGGGAACTTTGTATATAACAGGTCGTCATAACGACCTTCACTATTCAACTCAGCCATTTCAGCCTCCATCATTTCTTAATAATGTACGGATAGTACGGGTAAAATCTCTGCATAGACACGCTCATCGTGCCTGTTCCAAGCGACATCGAAATTTCTTTAACGATATATTCCGCAGGTTCATGCTTCTCTCCAACACGGCCAGAACGTACTGTATACCCAATCTTCTTGTTGACATCCAGCCATGGAATCATAATCATTTCAACAGAGATAGCATCTGTCAACCTGCAAGACTTCCAGTTTTCGTATTCCGCACGCTGCAACGCAAGGTCATCCGTGTAGATATTATCATAGTCTCCGCCTGAGCAAATTCTGTTCCTGCGTCCAATCTTCTCAATTGAAAAAGGAGATTCGTACATTCCGGTTGTATCAGACGGGTCGTTTGTGGAAACATACTCAAGAACATCACAGGCTTCATCCTTTTTAGCCTGTTCCAAAGCATCACCAGTCAGTGGCTTATCGGACAAGATAACCATGGCGTGTACCTGTGACTGTCCAAGAAACTGCATACGCAGGTTTTTAGCCTCATCTTTGTAACATTTGATAACGTAGTATTTACCCTTGTACATACGCCCGGCGGATACAGGAATATCATTTCCGTCCTTATCCGTCCCCTCATAAATAACAAAAGGGCCATACGAATTGCCACCCTGTTGAATGGTAACCGTACAGCCCTTATTGTTCACTTCCGGCACAACAAAACTAAACTTCTTGCCGCTTTTTACTTCAAAATCAGTCAAAGAATCATCGTAAGTAAGCGTATAATTGTTTTCAGAGAACGATACATTCGCAGAATACCAATCGGATTCCACGCTTGCACCCCACACTTCTGTGCAGTTTCGTACCTCAGTCTCATCAATCGTAACGTTCTCACTCACAACCAGCGGGTCTATGATCTCATGGTTTAACACGACAGGATCGTCCTTACAGCTCGGTATCTCACGGCACACAAACGTATCATCATCAAAGAACATTTCAAACGGATAGTACAAATCGCGCAGCGTTGTCAGTATTGTCCATACAGTAGCTCCTGTGCCAAATTCCAAATCATAGGGAACAGTACGTACCCAATAATCCACCATATATTTATTGATGTTCATGAGCTTCAACGTCTCAATAATTGACTGCCGAATGTTTCGCCCGGTTTTGATTTCCGTAGCAAGACCAGTTAGCTGGCCAGCTGTCGTGTCGTTTAATAGGCCAACCAGGTCAGAACATGATAAGGATAGGGTATAGCTGGACGAATCATACTTGAATCCATGCTGCGTTATAATATACAGTCCAAGGCCGTACCAATGGATTTCTTGTGTACGAATATTCTTGACGCCTATGAAAATGCGCAAATACTTATTCAGCCAGTCATACACGTTGTAGGCACTGATATTACTTTTAGGATCCATCACAGCATTACAGGTGAACGTGCGGCGAATATCGCTGCTCGAACTTACAGTGTAACTGCCATCTGTCACAACGCCTTCCAATGAATCAATTGTTTTGAATTCTTTATTTAGCAGATTGATTCTCGTGTACAGTTCTTTCGTCCGCTGACGCAACAGCGCAATATCATCCTGTGCGGGAGTATAACTCATGCAGTTCAACTCCCTTCTCGATCAAGCTCCGACAGACCATTATAATACATATCAGACGTGCTGTTTACATCACCAATTTCCGTGAAGTTGAAACTCGTCAAGATCTGATCAGGATGGTTCTGCACAGTAGCAGTCGGGTCGCTCGTGACATCAATCATCCAGATTCGTCCATCAAAACATTTTAAAATCTTTGGTTTATGGTTTGTCAAAAATGCCATCAACCTATCACGGTATTTGAAGCTTGACGCAGTTTTAAACACCTTTCTATCCCAGTCGATTTCCACAAACAAGCCCTGCACAGAGCCTGTCTCATAATTCGTATTACCGTTAAAGAATACATAGGGGTATTTACCATCAAGTGTCTCCGCAGTAGAAGAAGGGTTCCGCTTCGTAATAGAAGGGATGCTTTCGTCCGCAATAGTCTGGAAAGAGTTTTCTTTGTCACAGATGATAATTCCATCAAAAACACTGTAAACTGTGCCGATGGTATACTCCATTTCGATATTGTTGATTACAGGTACAACTGCATATTCATAGTTCGTTCTGGCGCGGGCATATTTATCGATATAGGTGAACGTGAAGTCTTCAATCTTCGTGATAGGGACTTCCTTGATCGTGATCCATCCCATACTTTCACCCTGTTCCCGGCGTTTTACGCGGACCATACTGACGGTGTCCGCACGATACGCAAGGTTACCACCGCGCAGATTATTGTCGAACTTTGCGTGCAGGATGGTATCGCTCTCCCATGTGTTCACAATAGGTTGACCGAACCGCACGATATTCGTACTAAAGGCAAGCTCATCAAATGCACCGTTCTCCAGTTTAACATTCGTACCATTAAGCTGCTTCGGTGGAAGCGGTGTAAGGCTGTCGGCTCCTTCATATAAAGAATAACCAAGCAATTCCATATTTACTGTTCCACCTCACTTGCGGTTTTTATTTCTGTATCGACATTTGCGCCTTCTGTAAGTTTTGCCTCATACAAACCATTTGCACACTTCAAGGACACCGTAAGGAATGACGTGCCGTCGTAAACAATGCGGTTGCTCTGCACCGTGTACATCTTCGTCTTTTCCAGAAGAATCACATACGTATAAATACTCTCATCATCGTTAAATTTGCGCTGTGCCATGTATAGTTCAACAAAAGCGTCCTTACCGCTTATCGTGATGAATTTACGGTTCGGTTTGAATTTCATAAGGATAAGTTCCATATCAAAGTTCTCAGGAATGACAAAGTTCTCATCGAACACAACAAAGCTACCGTCATCCATAAGGTCAACACCAATTCGCGTCATCTGAGCTTTCGTATCATCCATGGTGATATACTTTTCTGGCTCCTGGTTGGCCCAACCATCTACGGACACAATATTGCTCTTAACAAGAATATCTCCATAGCGGAACCGATTCGTCGGATCGACAGCCAGATATGTATTATTTACCTCGTAATGCACGTAAATCGGCACATACCCTGTGTCAAGCTTCATGCCGTTCTGTGTGATACCAGTAGCACGGACATAGTAATTCGCATCATCCGAAAGATAAGACAGTACAAAAGACTTGCCAAGCGCATAGAATACGCCGGAAGTATCAACAGTATTTTTCAGATTGTTATAAAGAAAATACTCATAGCTATCAAGCTGCTCAGTCTCACCATCTGCCGGTACATACTGCAACGATAGATTGTAACTAGAGTCACGGATCGTATTGACACTTGCGGCAGACAGCCCATTAAAAACGAAGGTAGGCGTTGTAATACACCAAAATTGCACCTTGTCGCTGTATTCGCTGTACGCAATATCGTCCGCATTGATTCGCACACGGATGTCGATGTTGTAGGGGACATTGCTGTTTGAAATTGCCCCGGCAGGCAAGATAAAATACGGTTTGGATGTTTCACATGTGCCTGTGTAAACAATTGCTCCTGTTTCGTTATTGTAAATTCTAGCGTGCGTGCTTATGATTTGCTCGCCGCTATAACTGAATGTAAAAATATGCTCTTTCGTCGCATCAAATGCCGAGATGGCATACAATACCGGTTTAGACATCTTATAGACCACCTCTTTCTTATATTGCAATCATATATAGCTTGCTAAAATTGCCCTGTGGGGCCACCACAGCCACTTTCTGGTACACAGAAAATGCAAGTTTTGTTGATATCGTATATTCACTGCCAAAGGCCGCTACGGTGTAATCATTGCCGTTTTTCGCGGTGATAACACCAATCGTACTCTTATCAAAGGATGCCGTTTCAAGCATTCTTTTAATAGATTTTGTAACGCAGGAAGCAATCATATTTGCCAGTTCCTTGCTACTATCCATAATGAAAACCTCCCACAAATATAAAAGGCCGCCCATTTCTGGGCGGTCTTCTAAAAATATTCAAAAGTCATTTGACGAACAATGTCGTAATGTGATAAATTTACGAAAAGTCAAGATTTGTAATCGCAACAGTCACCGCACTTACTTTTCCTGTTCCATACGAGATGTGCCGTACTTTATGTATGCCCATACGATCTTCCAGCACACAACGACCCACCAGATATCAATCACAAGATTCAAAACGATTTTGGTAATCTCATTTTGGTTCATAAGCGCACTAATAATGGTCGCAATAATAGCAATTATAATAACTTTAATTATGCGTCGCTTCATATCCTTGTCCATTCAAGCACCTCCTGCTAAAGAATTAACCCTGCCAAGCATCGCCACGCTCGGCAGGGTATTATGTTTGTATTGGTCTTTTACATCCTCACACCAATAGCCTGCATAAAGCTGGCCGGGAGATTCTGCTTCAAGCCGCGTGCAAGATCATCGCTGTTTGCGATAGGATTGCTGATGACGATATCGCCGACAGAAATACTATAACTTACATCTCCTCCGGTATATACAGCCTTAGACGTATCCATGCGATTAAATTTATTGTATTGGCGTTCAAACCATTCGGCAGGATTCGCGCCCAGATCCCAGAGATTCTTACTATAAGACGCAGGGATAACAGAATCGCCACGTTCCAAATAAGTGTAACGGCCATTAGAACCGCCATGACGAACAACAATCTCAGGACCTTCCTCATCAACCTTAGCCAGTCCAGTGCGTCTGATATACTGTGAACCAAGCGCATGGCCTTCTGTACCACTTGAGGCATTTGCAGCCGCCTGTTTTGCGTTTGCAACAGCTTTAATCGCGTTTGCAGCAGCCTGTGCCAAATTACCCAACTTTCCAATCAGAGTATCAACGGATCCTCCGCACGTTTGCAAAGCACCAGTCATCGTGCTTTGGAATGTTGTCATGCTGGTCCCAGCGTTCGCCATATCAGTTTTAGCATTCTGTGCAAAAAGACTGATTGTCTGCTTTATCGCGTCAAATTTCTGCTCGTTTGTCGTCGTGGTAGTATCAAGATTACTAAGATATTCGTTTAACGTATCGGCAATCATGCCGTAGTTAATATCATAGTTATCAGCCAGCTCAGATAGGACGTCCATTTGCTGCTGTCGATACCCAACAGTAACATTTGTTTCATTCGCAATCGCTTCAACGTACTGGGCTGACAAATCAGAAAGCGTCTGCTCGTTAGCGGCAATCTGAGCCTGCACAGAATCAAGCTCTTCAAGCGCCATTTTGCGCTCTATTGTACCAAGCGTGCCAGAGGAAAGTTGATCAAGCAGTTCTGCTTCGCGTTCTTTTAACGCATCATTCTGATCACCTGTTGTCGCAATTTGTATAGCCAGGTCTCCCAGTTTTGCAGTCAGCGCATCCGCCGCAGTTGCATAATTATTCGTTGCGCCAGCGGCACCGCCAGTTGATCCAGCACCAGAACTCGTAGCAGCATTTTTCGCTTCTTCAGCAGCAGTCAACTGTTCCTCAATCGAGGCAAGCTGTGCATCAGCTTCGCCAATGGCCTGCATATTCGCGATAACATTGTCTTTATATGTTGTGTGTGAAGCAGCCATCTGTTCCAAAGACATTCCTTGAAACTCTGCGGCGGCGGCCAATTTTGCTTGATACTCGTCCCAGCTTGTGCCAACCAAAGAGAGTGTATCGTTCCACTCATCTTTTAAAACCTCTAATTTCTCGATTTCAGCATTCATCGCTTCGTCGTAGGCATCTTTTCTTGCCTCGATTTCAGCAATTTGAGACTCCATCATTTCATCAAAGGCTTCTTTTTCTTGGTTGAGTTTATCGAGCATATTCTCGATTTTTTCGTCGTAAGCATCCTTTGCTTTATCAATACCATCAATTTCAGAATCAATTTGGTCGTCGTAAGTATCTTTCAACTTCTCGACAGCATCAATCTCATCTTCGATTGCAGAAATCGCATCTGCCCTACGCCACTCGCGCTGTTTGTCGTCCAAGGCATTCTGCGCGTCAGAAACAGCAGATTCATCCACCTTCCATTCAAAGCCTGTATCGTGCTCATATACACGATTTGTACGCTGGGATTTTGCCTGTTCAACTTGCGCTTGCAATTTAGCAAGTTCAATGGCGCGATCTTCCTCGTCATTGGCATCTTGCAGAGCTTCCTTTTTTTCTTTCAGCGCGTCGATTTGCTTCTGATAAATATCGTCTTGCAGCTTTTTCTGATTTTGCAGTTCTTCTTTTTGCTTCTTATAAAGTTTATCCTGTAAATCCTTTTCAGCCTTTAGTCGTTTCTTTTCCTTGTCAAAAGCAGCATCTTTCAGTTCTTGCTCATTCTTTATGCGCTCTTTTTCTTTATCAAAGGCGTCATCTTGGGCATCCTTTTCATCATTAAGCGCATCGATTCGCTTTTCCAGTTCGTCAACAGCGGCCTGGCCGTAAATTTTCAGCTGGTTCTGCTGTTCTTCCAGTGCCTTTTTGGTTTCTTCAATGGCCTCTTTCTGTTTGTTCAGCGAGTCTGTCAGCTCATCTACCTGCTTTGCTGCACCACCAGAGCTACCACCGGCACCTTTAGCTGCATTACCGTAACCGCCAAGCGCCTTACCGGCCCCCGCCGCAGAACTTTGAATCTGCGACATAGTAGAATCAATTAACGCAAATTTGGCATTCAAACCAGACATTACAGCGTCCGCTGCGTCTGCGTCTACAGCAGCGGCTTTCCCATAAGCATCAGCAAGCGCCTCCGCTTTAGCAGCGTAACCAGCCCAGTCTCCAAGATTCTTATATTGTGCTGCAAGAGTATCAATCACAGCGCCCTTATTCGCCAACGCAGACGCCGCACCACCGGCAGTAGAGATTTCGTTATTTTGTGCAATGGTGTTTAACTCCTCCATTGCTTGCTGCACAGCAGTGGCCTTCGCGTCATTCAGCCGCGCATTCGCCACATTCTGGAAACTCTGCATATTCAAACTCAACTGACCATTCTGGTCAATTAAACAGGCAAGATACTGGTCATCTAATGTCAGCAACGATTGCAGCGTGTCCATACTAAGCGCACCGTACTGGTTGTACTCGTCAATAGCGCTTGTAAGACTATTATAAGCAGATTGGATACTATCGATTTGTGAATTTACATTCTGCCACAACTCGTCAATATTAACATCTTTTGCGGAGTCCCCAAAGTTGCTGTTCGCATCCGCCGCTTCATCGGCAGCATCCGCATATTCTGGATAAGCCGATTCGGCAACCTCTCGGATTTTATCTGCGTAATCGTCATTTGCATCTTCGGATTCAATTACAGATTCAACAAAATCATCAAAGGATTCTTTGCTGTCAATATTGGCAGTTTTAAGGGCATCGCCAACCGCAACAACTGCTTCATTGTCTTGATAAGCGTCAAGTGCATTTTTATAGGCATTTACATTGTCTTCAAGTTGACCCTTTAAAGAGGTAAGCGAGCTATACAGTTCGCTTTCTGCCAATTCTTCCTTATCATAATTGGCCACAAGAGTATCAATGGCAGAATTTACTTTATCGTATGCCGCAACCACATCATCAATATTTGAGAAATCAAAATCACCCAAATAGAAATCCGCACGATTCCCATTTCCATAGGATGAACCAATTCCTTGGCTCGCCAGATAATGCGCTTCTTTTGCGCTATTGCCTCGTAAATCAGTATAATCGCCTTTATTACTCAAAAAGCCGATTGTTTTTTGTGCGTCTCGCTGCGCATTGATAAGGTTTTGCCCAAGATCAGATTGTTTATCCTTTGCATTTTGCAGTGCAATGTCGTTTAAGATCTGCTTTTGTTCCTCGTACTTACCATTCGCCAGGTCGATCTTATCAAGCAAATCATCCATCTCACTGCTTTGACCCTTAAACAGTTCAAGAATTTGTTCCTGCAGGCTCTTTGCTTTCTCGGTGGATGTAGTGTCCCATTCCGCGCTATCGCCCAAATCATGGTAGGACTGCGCAAACTCCTCCATCTGCGTCTTGGCACTCTCGAAATCCGTGGCAGCCTGTTTTGCGGAGTCTGCAGCATCTTTCAACCCTTGCTTGTAATCCTGATACGCGCCGACAATCTTATTGATAATAAGCGTCGCCATGAATGAAAGTCCTGCGTTTAGCAGAACAGTACCGGCCTGCAAAGCGAGCGTCTCAATTTTTGCCCCGACAAGGTAACCAATATAGCCTTTCATAGAGGCTTCTGCACCATTAAGGGACTTGAGATACGTCTGCAGCGGAACATTGGCTTCTGCTATTGTATTATAAAAATCATCGCTGCCTAGTGTAGCATTATCTTGCTCGGCATTATATTTTCCAAACGCAGAAGCCGCCTGTTTAATATCATCTATAAAATCACTTACACCACTGGAAGTAAATGGCGTTAATACCAACTTTGTTATTGAATGTGCTTAAACATTGTCGTATAATTTAAAATAATGTAAATGATTGGAGATGTTATTATGCGAAGCGCACAAAATCGAGTAATCTCGGGGAAATACGAAAACACGTCCTTATACACATTTGGAGAATGGCGTTTGCCAATAAATAGTAAAACCGTCGATCATTACGAAGTTCTCGACCAAGAATCCGCTAAATCCATATCATCCGCGCTCACTCGCGGCATTGTCGGCGGTGCATTACTTGGTCAGGTAGGTATCGCCGCAGCCGTCACAGCAAAAACCAAAAATATTTACACCGTTGTTGTCTACTATAAAGACAGCGACGAAAAGAGCTTGCTTGAAATGGACGATAAAACGTATCGGTTGTTTTTGAAACATATGTTTTGACAGCAGCTTTCCCGCCGCGACAACGCCGTCCAGTGCCCATACTGCAAGTCATGGGACACTGACCCTATATCTACAGCCTCAAGAGTCGCCAGCGTTGCGCTCGTTGGAGTTGCAAGTGGGAAGATAGGGAAGAACTACCACTGTAATAAATGCGGGGCAAACTTTTAATGAGAAAAGTTCGATAGCACTTATTATTCATACCATAGAAGAAGACTATCCATAATTAGCAGTGAAGTGTAGTAAAAGTATTGTAGTAGGTGTAAACATGAATACTATACCGGAATTCGATGATATGGCAGATAAAGACTCTTATAAGTTATACAAATGGATGGCGTCAAGAGAATCATTTACAATTCAAGATTTAAAGAAAAAATTCAAATTTCGAGACAGCGATAGTTATACCACCATACTATCTGGCATAGCAATGATGGGATATCTCGGCATTAAGAAGTCAGATATTGAATACTACTCAGACGAAGAATTAACCAATATATCGCCAGAGCAAATGTCAACAGCCACAATTATTCCAACACCACTCATACTGCGCTATGTTCAAAAAAGAGAAAATGAGAAATACAGATGGATCGCATCAATCTCGCTTTCTTTATTATCTTTAATAATTAGTATCGCAGCGTTACTTACAGGTTTACAGTCAAAAAATATTGATGTAAATATTACATCATGGCCTGCCACAGCAGAAACAGCCCAGCAGCCTGAAATAGTATACCAATACCAACCACCCCAATAACAAGGAACGCCATGTGCTTTGTTTCGTCAACCATTCCATATAATGCGGACTTTTGAAGTTTGATTTTGTTTTTCACCCTATCACCTCGTAATAAACACACAATAGCAGAAGAAGAATATAGATTCTGCCATAAATATAATACCAAAAACACTCAACCTATTGATTATTTCTGTACAGTCCCATATTTTAAACCCAATACGCGAAATCTCATCAAGACTCGCGCAAAGTTCCATTTTATTATTTTCCACTATAATGCTCCATAGCTTAAATTTTTCTCACCATTGGCAGCGGGCGAGAACACGCCTATAATTTTTGCACATTCATATCTGCCTGCTTCTTTAAGTCGTCTTAAACACAAACCACTTCCAAAAGTTCGTGCTGTTACGTCTGAGGCAGATTTTCTCTATATTTCTATAGAAGTTCTGACTATCCATCCGGCGATTGCCCGCCGTCCCTTTGTAGTCGATGTACCTCCCATTTGGGTAGGCTGCTGACCGCCCATTATTATCACCACGTAGCACCTTGTAAAACAAGGCTTTTATCTCAGCGTATGGCATCCATACATTTGTTTCTGCCTTTCGGCACACCTATTAACATACAATAGGGTAGTATGGCTTTAGGGTTTCCCAGCACTCTATGGGAATATTTATAGACTTGCATCCTATATTCTCATGGCAATGAATATAAGCGGGCATATTAACTTTACCCCAGTCTTTCTTAGATAGTGTTCCGTATGTGCTTACAGCAGCAACCAACGTAGGAACAAGCTCATTTGCCTTTACAAGGCCGTTTGTGAAATCAGTTACACCTGTCGCCAGATCAACAAAGAACTTCACGATATTACTATCAAGCAAATTGATAGACAAATTCTGGAACGCAGAACTAAGCTGATTCAGTTTACCCTGAATAGAAGACATGTAAGTGTCATTTTCTTTCATGGCAGAACCAGCTGCTTGCTGCGTCTGATTCAGAGTATCTTCTGCAATTTGGAACTGCTGAATTAGCGCCTGCACAGCGTTTGCATTTCTCTTACCGCCAAGCAAATTCAAAAGGCTTGCCTGCTCTTTATCAGTAAGCTGGTCATAAACACCGGAAATTTCCTGCATGATATCGTACACATCTTTATATGTATCTTCATCAAGCTGGATATCGACCTTACCTTTTGTCAGTGCAAGAATAGAATCCCGCAGTTCAGACATAGAGCTTGCACAATACTCTGCATCCTCTCCGTTTTCTTCCAATTCAGTCTTTGTAGCACGCAAATACATAGATAGCGTCTTTAGTGCTGTGCCGGTCGTAGCGCTGTTTTGCAACACAGAGTTCATGGCTGTACCCAGTGCGACAGTCTTTTCGAACGATGTATTTGAGGCAGACAGGGCAGCAGCAGACCGCTGTAAAATTTCGGAAATATCTTGCGCACTGGCAGGTTCCGTATTTGCCACCTGGTTGATAATATCTACAACTCGTTCTGCGTCATCGGCTGCAAGGTTAAATCCCTTTAATGTGGAAATCAAATATTCAGACGCCTGTGTAGCCGAATCTATACCATCGCCAACATTCGCAAATAAGCTGCTTACGCGAGCAAGTTCTTCGGAATTAGGCAGATTATAACCAAGTCGTGCCCAGTCTGCAGTAGTCTGTACATAGTCGGAAATATTTGCACCAAGCTCACGAGACTGTTGTGCCGCTCGCTGTGTAAACTTTGAGTAGGCAGTATCAGTTTCGTTTGTGACCTTCTTCAGCTCGGTCATCGCCGTATTAACTTCTACAACATTCTGGTATACCTGTTGCATACCTTGCTGTACAAGGTGCAAGCCTGCCATAACAGCCGCAGTCTGGAAATGCTCCTTCCACAGGCGCGTAAACTTCTGACCAAGTGTTTCCGTAGTAAGGCCAAGTGCTTCAGCCTGTGCCTTAACATGCGCCATAGCTGCCTGATTTTCCTCCAGAGTACCGGAGTAATTCTTGACAGCAGTATCGAGGTCTTGAATTTGTTTCCACAGATCACCGTTTGACGAAAGATTCGGATTCTTACCAACGAATCGATCCAGCTCAGCAGAAATGTTATCAAAGCCCTTTTTATTATTCAGCCGATTATTATAGCGCTGACCTTCAGCCGTCGCCGCCGCAATCGCCGTACCAAGCTCTTTGTAGCATTGTGTAACTGTTTTTAATCCTTCGGCTTCCTGTCCCGGTTTGATTTTGGAAATCTCAGTCTCCATAGCCTGATATTTCTGCGTGACATCTGTCATGGAAATACCAAACTTGCCATAATTCTCTGTTAGATTACGAATTGACGTATTGGCTTTATTCGTATAATCCTCTATTGATGCTTTTGCAAGCGTATTCGCTTTCTTAGCATCATCGACAGAGTTTACAAATTTATTCTGGGCTACAGTATTCTTTTCAAAAGCGGATTGTAATGCGTTAAGAATCGTAATATTATCAGTTACACTTTCGCCGTATTTTTGCTCATACTGATCAATCAGCTTTTGCGCCGCCATCTGTTTTTGCGCAGCATCGGCACTATAATGACTCTCATTGCGCTCATCGCCTGTGCGCTGTGCATCAATGAGCTTTTTATTCGCATCCGCATACGCATTAACTGCATCGGCGGCAGCTTTAGCGTCTGCAGCTTGCTCTTTTATGGCGCTATTATTCAGTGCTTTATTAGCATTGTTTTGAGCAACCGTTACCTTTTCAGCGCCAGAGGCAAGCGCTTCCATATACCGCTTGTCATCTGTAAGATTTACACCAAAAGCACGCGCACTATCTATTGCGTTACTAAGCTCCTGATTTGCACGCTTAACGGATTTATCAATTTCATCAGCATTACCAGTACGACCGGCCTTTATCTCGTTATAATACTGTACTTGCAGACTATTTCTTTTTTCAAGCGCAGCAATAACTTGGTCAACAGCGGCTCTTTCGCTTGCAACATCATCCTTCGCCGACTTTGTTATATCCATTTTCGCAGAGGCGGCGGCAGCATCCTTTAGTTTCGCTGTTTGTAATTCTTTAGCTTCTGTTATTTCTTTTGTCAGTTGTAAATATTTTCTATCATTAACAAGAAGTTCATCGAATGCTCGTATGTCAACTTTATCAACACTATCGAAAACAGCCTTTTGCTGTGATTGTATTTCATCGAGACGTTTCTGCCAAACGCTTAACTCATTCAATTTATTCTCGTTGCCGCTTACTTTACCAATTTGCTCAGTAATATACTTTTCCTGTGAAAGCAAGTTATTAAGTTCGCGTACCTTACCCTTTAACTCATCTTCTTTAGAAAGAAGACTATCTAAACTCTGAGTGGCGGACTTAAATGCGTTCTTCCCAACATCACCGATATCAACCGCATTTTTCAAGTTCTTTTTAATGCTGTTCGCGGCATCCTTGCCAAACGCTTCGCGCAAACTGCTTTCCAGCGACTTCTTATCAACTTTTAGCGCGACCTTAATAGGATTATCGTCTGCATACTTTTGTACTTTTCCAAACTGTATTTTCAGTGCGTCCTGTGTCGCATCCAGATTAACTTTAACTTTAACGGCTAATTCATTCGCCATATAACCATCACACTCCTTAAAAATTTAATGACGAAATGGCCTATATGGCCTGAACAGTATTTTTATCTTTATTGACATAAGACTCATTTGATAATAAAATGTAGATGAGTCTTAACCACCTTTTTAATTGGAGCCACACGGCAAGCATGTACGGTAGCCGTCTAGCCACACGCAAGACCAAAATAGGAAAGGTGGGATTATTTAATGATCATGACTCGCGCTACCGTCTTAGTCATCGCGGACGTCCTTGCGTTCGCGGTCTACGGGCTGCGAATCATCGCATATTTTATGCGATGAGCATCGGACAAGCGGCGCTGGATCTCACACATCCAGCGCCGCTTGGTTTTTAATCATTTGACTTTTTAAGAAATGCGATAATATAAAGAACGAAGGCTGTGATAGACAGCACATCGGAAATTCCAAGTAAAATTTTTCTTGCAGTGTACTTTTTCATAAAAATTCCTCCAAAACGGCGCATTTATTTAACGTACCTACGTCATCTAAAAATCAATAAAAGACGCCTTTTACAGCGCTTCTATAAAAATAATGACCTGCCGTGGCAAAACCGTGGCAGGTCATTTATGTATTTCCATCACTTACGCAATTCCCACGTCAGCATTTCCTCGTACTTTTGGTGTACATTATGGTTTCCACCAATCGCCTGGTACCTATCAAACAAATCAATCAAGCTCTCTTTGTCCCGAATCGTCAGCGTTTTGGAATCATAATTCTTGTCGTAAATGTGGTTGATTGTATTACGGAGCTGTACAATATCAGTCTCCGTCTGTGACTTGAAGTTTTCAGTGACTTCGTGTTTCCACTCTCTGTCATTGCGAATATGCTCTTCCATAAGACTTTCCAGCTTGTCAAGCGCCCGCTGTACATCCTTGATATTCTTTTCCAAGTCTTCACTGTGCGAGATCTTCTGCACTTTGCCAATCGCCCATTGGCGGATCGGCTTAACAAAGAGCATCACACAAGCACAGATTGCTGTAATAGCTCCGGCAACCGCACCGGCTGTCTTCACTATTTCGACCATGTCCTCGATTTTTATCACCCCTAACTTTATATTATAGAGCAGGGGAGACCCTGCAAAAATTGCTTATAGAGTTTCTGCACCATGGAGGGCGAGGCTAAAGTTATAGTCTGGCACATCACTCTTCCGCCGCCATAACCGGTGTCCCCACGATAGCTCTCATATCAATAGCCTGATGTAAGCTGCCATCGTTGTAGTACCATCCCTGCGTCAAAATATGCTGGCTCAAAGGCCAGCCAAGACATACCTCTCCATTCTTCAACCTCATAAAATTCCTCCTTTATTTAAAATAAAAACCGGCAGAGACCTCTCGGATCCCTGCCGTGTCATGCCGTTATTACCAAAGTTTTACAAAAAAGCCGAATTCGTAAGAACCTGTTTGCAAGGAATCCATCGGCCATCCACCAAATGTGCCATTTTGATCATAGATACGTCCAGCCTGACAATATCCATCTTTGTTTTCAAAATGAACCGCTGGAAAATATCCAGGGTCTCCCATAATACTCTGATGATAAAATGGCACACAATCGGCTAATATTTTATAGTTGCTTGTTTCAGTAAGCGATTTAGCCTTCGCAACCATCGGTTCAAGACTCAACCACTGAAATTGTCCATTACGGTTAACCGGTCCAATTTGATTTCCGGCAACGTCAACATGCGCCAGATAAGAACCGTCCGTGTATTTTGCCAAAATAACAGTGGCAAATCTGCCAATATTATATATCGAATATCCTAATGAACTGGAAAAGCTATAGCCATACGCCAGCACATCCTCATTGATACACGCCCCGCCCATCAAATTCAGCGCCATATCACTTCACCTCGATGCCAAGCGCCGACTTGATCGCCTCCAGGTCATCCACAGTCAGTGCCGGATAATCAGCCGCAATGTCCTCAAAGTTCTCGCCAGCTGCAAGGCGAATCCTAAAAGCGCGGGTCATAATACGCAGCTTCAAAGCATTCAAAGTTTTCATAGGTTACCCCTCTCCGCCGATCAAATCGGCCATCATCAAAATAATATCATCGTTTGCGGATTCCAGCGCATCTGCGCGTTTTTCTATAGAATCAAGGCGCTGTTCCGTTGTCGGCTTGTTCGCCTCTTCCTGTTTCTTGGCAATCTCCGCCAATTCTTCCTCGGTGTACAGCACATACTTCTGCACGGGTTCATACTCGTCCCAGGCATCGTGTGCAGGCTCATCCGTCACAGCAAGGCGCAGCCCTTCCGGGCACGCCTCTGTAATCGTACTCTGCATGACCTCATAGTGCCAGACTTCCTCAGTGGCCTCATGATGCGCCACAAATTTCTGTGCATCTACCAGCTTGCCTTTTGTAAGGTCTGGATTGGTCAGCTCATTTTCCAATGCTTCATCGTAGATTTTCATTCCATCACCTCACTCAGGTAGTCCACTTCCGCGCATAGAAGTACAGCATCAAATCACAAACCGGACGCCGCTTAACGGTAAAAGACAGCTTATTTGTATCGCACACATAAAACTGTCCCTGATTGATCATAGACAGTTCACCAGACAGAATGATATTGTCTTTCAACGAGTTTGTCCGCTCCATCATGGCCGGTCCAAGGCTCATGTCCGTCGTAAGGTTGGGCGTGCCAGTCGTGCTGCCAGTAAGAGCCGTTCCGGACGAATTAGTCCACGATACAATCACATTCCAGCTTGATTTGTCGCTAGACTCGTTCCATTTGTCACGCGAGATTTTAAACGAGTACAGGTATTGCAGCCGTTTTGTAATGGCAGAATTCGCTACTGGGTTTGCACTGCCCTGTGAGAGAGCGTTATCCACAACAGTCTTGTTCGCCCCGCTTGCAATGCCATTCAGTTTGCTCTTATCGCTGTAACTCATCAGGCCACTAGAGCTAGTCGTGGCCAACCCATAAGTAGTATCCGTAAACTTCGCCCCGGCGGGTACATCCGAGTTTACCGTATGCCCATTTACAGTGGTAGAGTTACCACCGTTTGCAGGTAGAGACCCAATCCATCCTTTTAGAGCATCCTTTGAGATATCTTTGATTTTCGCAGACACATCACCGCTGTCACCAGTGGTGTAGCCAGCAATATACTTTATAGCATCGCCAGTAATGCCATCCCCGCTATATCCAATCTGAATACTTTTACTCGTGGCATTATAATCAGCAACACGGTTGGCCTTAGTCGCGCTTCCAGCGGAACCAGCGCTCGTAGCATATTTAACTGATTTCGCGCTATCCGCAGTGTTATCCACGTTACCAAGACCGACCTGCGATTTCGTGTGGGTATGCCCACTCGCCGCTTTGCCATCTACCAGCGCTTTTAGCACCTTACCCTGTGCCGCGGACAGAGAATCCGTCGTGCTGTCAGACGTCAGGTTGTTCTGGATACCTCTCCATGTATCCGTATCAGTAAACTTCGCATCACTTGGCACGGATTTCCCCAGCGTATAGGTCGTGGCCACAGGCTTACCACCAGAAAAATAAACAGGCTGGGTAGCCGACCCAGCCGTGGCGGTGTCTAATTTTACAGCACTGTTCGCACTGCCGCCAGCAGAAGCGGAACCGGCATAATTATGCGTATGGTTCCTCGCCGCAAAAACATCCTTCAGCCCCGTAAAAAATCGCTGTAACCCAGCTTTTGTAACTAAGCTCATCCTAAACCTCCTTTTTTGGTTTCAGATCAGCTTGCAAGAATGGCATCGATTTCCTCGTTGGTAATCTCATCAATGACCGTCTTGGTGTCACCAATCTTTTCCAAAGCGCCGCTGATCAGCATATATTCGTCGTACAGGTTACTGCCGTCCGGCGTAGCCTTCTTAATCATATAAATAACATTATCCTTGGCATCTTTCACAGCAGGCAGCGTCTGCACGATGCTCTTGCTGATATGCCCAGCCGCAGAGATCTGCTGACCAACATAGGTCATGGTAGCATAGGTATTTGCAGCACCAAAGCCATCCAGCTTCTTCTTATCAGCGGCGCTCATCAGGCCGTTTGCACTCTGCGTAGCGGCACTGTAGGTCGTGTTCGTGCTGGGGATGCCCAGTGCGGTAATGTCGCTCTTTGCCACAGCAGTGGTAGCAGACACATGGCCGGAAGCATCAACCGTCACTTTGTACAGGCCAGCCGCAGCCGCCGTATAGCTGGGATGGATATACTTGTTAGCACCCGCCGCAATGCCATCTAGCTTCGTCTTGTCCGCCGCAGTCATCAGACCGTGCGCAGACTGTGTGACATCATTGTAGGTCGTATTCGTGGGCGTGCCCCAAGTACCATCGCCTTTCAGGTACTGGCCTGCATTAGCAGCCTTCGGCGTCGGCACCAGACCGGAACCGCCATCAGCAGAACTGGTAGCACCCTTGAAAGCGCCATAAGTCGTGTTCTTATCATCAACCCACTGTGCCGTGCCATCGCTTGCCCAGCCAAGGATCTTGCCTGCAGCACCGCCAGCAGGGATATGCTTGTTACCGGCACTGGTCGGGTGGCTGTAATTGCTCAGTCCAGCCAGCTTATTCTTTTCCACAGTCGTATAGTCATTGGTAGAAAGCTGCTTCCCATCGACCTTATCGACCTTCGCGTTGAGCTTGCTCTTCAGCGTAAGCCACACATGGCTCAAACCATTTTTAGTGAGAAATTGGCCCATCTCGTCTCCTCCTTATTAGCTATTTAGAATCTCATCGATCTCTGTGTTTGAAATTTCAGTAATCTGTTGGTTCAGGGCAGTCCAGTCGCCGCCCTCGTACAGCCACATCTCGCCAGACCGCAGGGCATAGATTTTTCCATTGATCGGTGCAAGAGGCAGTTCAGCCACGATCTCGATGTCGCGTCCAGTCTGCACACGTGTCTTGCCAAAGTCACGGTACATATTGCCCGTGTCCTTACAGACGATCATCTGTCCATCCACAATAGGAGTGGAGTCCAGCTGACTCTGTGTGACCTCCCGTAATGATAGCTTCGCCATATTCCATCTCCTATCATTCTGTCATCAAAAAATAAAGCCGCCCCACCATAACGGCAGGGCGACCCTATCACTTATTCTTTGGTATATCCCAAATCAAACTCAAGCCTTGGCGGCAATAGTCTGCCAGGTAAGCTGACCCTCAACAGCCTTGACACGGGTATCCATGGCGGTGTTCAGTCCGACAGCATGCTCCTTAGCGGATGCCAGCGCAGTGTCAGCCTTCTTCTGGGCATCGGTAGCGGCAGCAGAAATAGCCTCGCTCTTAGCAGTGGCGACATTCTCGGTCGTAGCCTTGGCATTCCATGCGGTGCGCTCCTCAGCGGTAATGTGGGCAACCTTGTCGCCGGAGTGGCCGCTCAGCGCATCATTGACAGCCTTGATCTTCTCATCGGTCTGGGCCTTTGTGTAAGCGTCCGGGTTGGCGACATACAGACCATCTTCCTTGATCTCGATGTTATTGTTCTCGGCAGCAGAAACCTTCACATCAACCGAGATGACATTCTGGTCAGAGACAGTGACAGAGGCAGTTTTGGTAGCACCGCCGGTGTAGACATCCACCAGAGCAGCAGCGGGGATCTTGACAACCTCGCCGGTGCTGATAGTCAGCTCGATCTCCTTCGTCTCGGCATTGTAAGCGCCACTCTTGACAACCATATCCTTGCCCAGATTGATGGTCAGCTCATCGCCGCCAAACACAGGCATCTTAATGGTGCGGGTCTTGGCATCATAGGTGGGCGCATGGACAACACCAGTCAACGTAGTCTTGACGGCAGCAGTGGCATCGCCCTTGTCAACAGTCAGGACACCAGCATCATAGGTGACATCGGTAACGAACTTACCCTTCTGACCAATGACCTCAGCCACCTTGCCGCTGACATAATCAGCAACAGCCTTGGTGCTGGGGATGTTGTCATCACTTGCGCCGGAAGCGGGGATCGCAGTAATGACCTCCTTGGTCACCTGAATGAAGTCACTGCCATTGAAGGCATGGACAGTCATCTGCGGGGTCTTGACATAAAAAACGCCCTGCTCACCATTCTCAGCAGAGGGCAGATTCTCAACGATACGAACGCTCTTGGTGTACTCAACAGGACCCTTGAACAGCTGATGCGTATCAGAAGTAAAATACAGGGTACCGGCGTCCTTGACCTCCAGAGCCTTGTAGTCAGCGTACTTGCCAAAACTAAAATTCACGTTTGCCATAATTTTTTCTCCTTTACATAGTGTAGAAATCTCTCTTTGCTTTTGTCTTAGAACTCCTGCCACACAAAGCCAGCATTGGCCGTGAAAGTCGGCTCTACAACAAAGCTGCTGTCACCGCTGGCCTGGACAGTGTACGGCTGGTATTTTCCATTTTCATCGCGGATCATAACGGTCTGGCCCGCATAAGTGTCGCTGCTCTTGTTCAGTGCGGTGATCGCCTCGCCCGGGCTGTTGAACAGCTGCGTCCGTGTCTGAATTTTCTGGACGCTCTTGTCGTTCTTGATGTAATACAGTTCCGAGGTATCCTTGGTCACAACCAAATCCTTGCCGTCGATCTTGCCGCTCTCAATAGCAGACGCAACATCCCCCGCATTACCGTAACCAAGTTTTGAATACTTGTTTGCCATCTTATTTCTCCTTTCCACAAAATTAGAAAAGCCGAGTGTCGAGTTTAAAACTCAACCACCCGGATAGTCCCATCCTCTGGGTCGGAGCCGCTGTCCACGATCTGAACGGTATTGCCAATCGCCTTATCCCCGGCCTTCAGCTGCAAACGGCCTTCGTTGTACAGCAGACCGTCAGCCTTGCCGCTTGCCAGATTCTGGTTTGCTTCAACTAACTGGTTGGTAAGCGCCTGCATGGCAATCATACGCTGATCCAGCGCCGTCAACGCTTCGTCCGGGATAATGTCGCTCCATGCACTGATCGGCAATACCCTGATATTCGTCGCCTGTGTGTGGCGCACGCGCTTTATTCCGGTGCCGTCTGCCTCCATCTCAACTTTGTAAAAGGTCAGCTGCACCGCAACATCACCGGCCTCGGCAGTCAGGTTCGTATCAAACGGCAATTTGTATTCCAGCATACCCTTGTACGGCTTATCACTCAGCGATAAAATCTCGGATTTATACCGCTTGCTCACAGGCGGCAGATACTCCATCAGACAGGTAAATCCGCTCATGTCCTGCTCTTTATAAACAGGCTCCACCAGAAAATGGAGATTGTCCACCAGCTTCGACTGCTGCATAATGCGTTCCTCTACACTGACAGTTAGCTGATTGTCGTCCCCCAGTAAAATCGTATACATCCTTACTCACACTCCTTCGTAATAAATTCGGCTTCCTCAGCCGTGATTTTCTGTGCCGCCAGAAGCTCCTCAACCTTGGCGTCCGTGATTTTCTTTGCCTTGTACAGCCGTGCCAGGCTCATAGTAAACACGCTCATTTCCATCACAGCACGCCTCCTTCCAGCAGCGTCAAAGTGTAAGCGTCGATGATCTCCTCTGCCGTCTTACCGTTCAACGCTTTTAATTTTTGATACTCATAGGTATCAATCGGTACCAGTTGTACCGTGTCGTACCCATCCACCGGGAATCGGTACATTTCTTCACAATGCCAGACCGTATTTCCGTCACTAGAAAGGAAACCCTGCGCCTCATCTTCGGGGCACAGGGTCAGAATATTGTGTTTGGGCTGATACTTTACATATGTCAAGTGGTCGAGCACATCGATCACACGGTCATTGTACATGACTTTATAATACATACTCGAACCTCCCTTAAATACTAAACATCAACAGGATGTCGTTTGTGTCCGTTGGGTAAAAATACCCATAAACCTCACCGGATGTGTTCACCGCATTGTAATAGGCGTTGTAATCCTTATTCGGGCTTCGCGTCCAGTACGAAACCACTTCGCCGTCCGGGTTTGTGCGCTTACGGCTCGTATTGGTCGTGATGAAATCGATCGCCGTGCCCTCATACACATACGGCTCGGAACTCATGTTTGCATCCAGCTCAATCGCGCTCGGGATAAAGATGTAGCAGTCCGCCGTAGAAACATCGGTCTTAGCATTGCCAACGTTGCCGGGGACCTTCACCTTTTTAACAAGCTGACGCCAGCCAATCGGAAGCGCCTTATAGACGCGGCTATTCAGATAGGTGTTCAGTGTCGTAGGCTTCGCCCAACCGCCGGTATTGTTATTGGCATTGTCCATGGATATCGTCTTACCCAGCGTCTTTTCCGCCAGCAGGCTCAAAGAGCTGCGCTTGCCCGTGCCATCGCTCAAGTAGTAACGGTTGGAGCAGGCGTTAAAGGTCAGCTCACTATGCACCCAGTTGACAAGCTCCTTGCAGGTGGTAACACCAAGGTCAGCATACCAGAGTTTCGCCCAGTACACAGTGCCGATGCCATAGCTTTCATACGCACCGTCAGCAGCCTTCGCGCAGCCAAACACAAGCTCGGCATTTGTCTTTGTAGTGCGTGTACGGCTAAGCTCCGTGTACTTACTGGTATCAGCACCCATATTAGAGGTGTAGACATGCAGCCCATTCTCGCCCTTGATGTGGCGCAGGACAATGATTTCGCGTGTGCCAGGCATAGCAGCGTCCGTAGACTCAGTACCCCAAGCCAGCTTACAGCCGCTATTCTTCCAAAGGCGGAAACCATTCATGCCGTCACCGTCATAGCACTGCATCAGCACGCCGTTATTCGCAGTCGTGCCCATCATGCGGAAGTCAACCGCAAGCGTAAAGCTCCGATCCTCGCTCAGCAGATTCACGCCAGTGTCCACATGATTCTTGCCAGTAAACTCCGTCGGCTGTGCAATCAGAACCTTTTCCGTAATATCATCAAAACTAAAGTCCGCACCCATCGTAATGGTCACAGGGTCTTTGCTTGTAACAACGGTGCTCTCCACACCAACCTTCGTCATCGCATAGATTTCAACAGGCCGCAGCGAACCGAACTCCTTGCCGTCGAAATACCCGCTCACATACTCGCAGCTGTCATATACAGCGTTGATATCCTTATCACCGGTCACATAGCCGCCTTTGTCCCATCCGCTGAACAGATAGTATTTGTAGGCCGTTTCCTCTCCGGTATAAACAGGCATATCGCCATCGTACAAAACAGTCGAGCCATACGGAGCTGTAACAGACTTCAATACCGCACCACGGTTAAGATACCGCACCGTGTACTTGCGCACACTCTCGGTGTACAGCGCGGTTACAGTCTGGTTTCCAAAAACAGTCGTAAACTCGGTATCCCAGCCCTTAAAGGTAAAGTCTGTACTTACGGTGCTTTCCGCAGTCGGTGTGGGAATCGGGTTCTCCGCTCTCGTAATGGGGTCAACCGCCTTGCCGCCCTTGTCAATGTACTGCACATCCAGAATGGTGCCGTCCTTGTTCACAAAGGTCCATGCAAACTGCTCGATCAGCGTATTGTAGCTTACCTTCAAGTCAGGCCACTGGGCATTGTAACGCTCCAGCTCCTTCTGACGGATCGTGGGCAGATGCACCTTGCCAGCCAGCACAGAATAGTCGGTATTATAACCGTTCTCATCCGTACCCGTCATCGCGTACAGTTTTTCAAGCAGTTTCGTATCGGTCATCTGCCAATCCAGACCAATCAGGCGCACACGGCTCAGATTCGTACACTTCGCCAGCATGTCCTTCAGGTCAATGGTAGCGCAATTCTCCACGACCAAAGCCGTAATGTTCGCATAGTCGCTGATTTTCAGGTCAGTCAGGTGATTCAGGTTGCGTGCCGTCAGGCTGCTGATTGCGGGCAGTTCCGCCGTCTCGATCTTGCCGCCGTTCGCAAAGGCAACACCGGTAATACCACTGCCGTCGGCCTTAAACAGCGTCAGGTTCGTACAGCCGGTCAAGTCAATAGACTTCTTCAGATTCGGAACATTCTGCAGGTTCAAATGCTCAAGCAGCGTATTATTGCCGACAGCGAAGTCCGTCATGTTCGTATTCTTGTAGCCTTCCACGCCGGAACCGATCTGCAGGTCAGTCAGCTTAACGCCGTGACTGAAATCGACATAGCCGGGGTAGAAGCCGGAAATATCACCGATACTGCGAATCAGGCTTGCGTTGTAAACATAAACCTCAGTATCATTCATGGCCGCAATCGGACAGTGAACCTCATAGGTCTGCCCACGCTTGCCGCGCATCTTTACAGGATTAGAACCGTACAGCACAGACACATAGGTATCTGCATACGGCACGATATGGAATGTACCGTCCGGCTTCACACCAGTCCAGTTCACAGGCGTATAACCGCGAATCGTCATATCATCGCTGGTTGCAGCACTGCCGCTGTACTTGGATGCCATATACTTTTCCTGATACTTTTGGAACTGACGGCGCTGATGGCGCTTGTTACCGTGCATCATGGGCAGATAGCTGGTCGTCCCATTTTCCTCGTAAGTACGGAAATACTTTCTCCGCATATCCATAACCCACAAGCGCTCCGGCTTCACATTCTGATAATCCTCGAATTTCTTCAGGATACGTGTTGCACTCCATGCCAGTGCGTTTTCACGGTCACGGAACATAGCCGCCAACTTGTCAGGGAACAGGTCACGGATCTTACACCACAGCTTGGAATCGCTGGCGTTAAACACGCTCTTGGTGCCGATGGTGTCCGTATCCTCGTAGCCGTAACTCAGTGTCAGTCCACCCTCATTATCGTTGCCCTGCGCGGTATCGTTGTCGTAGTCAAAGCAGAAATCCCAATGAATAAGATCGCTCGTGTGCGGAAACACATTCTTTGCACGGTTATCGACCATTGTGTGGCGCTCTGTAAACAGGTAGTGATACAGCGCAGAGTCCATGATAAAATAGTCCTCAAAGTGCGCTTTAAACTCTTCGTCACTCGCATTCACGACCCAGTTCTGCACACGGATCCACGCATCCTTCGCAGCCTGTACCTCCTCTTCGGTGCAAGCCTTGTTGATGTAGCGGAATTCAAAGCTGTTGTCGCCATCCCAAGTCTCCTGCGAGAAATCGCCGCTCAGGAATCGGGTCTGCTCATCGGTGTTGTTATCGATCTCAACGATAACCTCTTTATGGTTATTAGGGTCCATGCCCATCGTATTGTTGTTCTTTTTAGAGTTGCCAATGTCACCGCAGGCATAGAAATGCCACTTACCGTCATGGAACACGGTACTGTTCTCAATATCAGTTTCCTGCACAAAGACAACACACGGGTAGAAAGCCATCGTGTCGCGCACCTTCGGGTTATCCTTGCGTGCCTGTCGAATGTACGGGTTAAACTCATTGAAATCATCTGCCAGCAGCGCGTTGTTTGCGTTTTCAGACGATGCAACGTTGACTTTGATATTAAAGTAATTCTCCGCCACACTATTTTCCGTCAACGCATACACAGAACCGGTGCTCTCATCGCCAAAGGTAAAGCCGCCCTTGCAGTTAATGTCGATGTTACGTGCAGATTCGCCATAGTGGTCAGAGCTTGTGCCCTGTCCCTTGTGAGAACCATTGGCTGTCCAGTTGTCCTCGACGGCGCGTCCGTTCTTGTAGATCTGCTGGATAACAGTGTTTGCAACTTCGTTTTTCTTTCCCGTGGTAAAAGTCGGGGCACTGATCTTGATAATACGCAGGTCGGGGCAGCGCTCCGCCAGAATGTCCGGATTCAGCTCACCGCTTGCATCCGTGATGTTGTTGCGATTGTACCGCTCGATCATCTCGTCAGCGTTCTTGGCATCCGCAATAAAGTTATCCAGAATCTCATCATCAGACAGGTTCATGGAATAAGTCTTTATGCGGTAAACAAGAACATCGCAGTCGTCAGAACCGATGGTAATGCCAACCGGGTTTGACTGTGTAAAGTTGTCGCTGCCGTCATACAGCTCCACCTTGCAGGGGATACCGTCCAGCCACAGCACCATTTCTTTGTACTGGCTGTCGGGCAGAATGTTGAACTCAAACTCCATGAAATCATCTTCACAGGTCGGCAACTCCATTGTATTCTGCGCACTGGTCAGTGTAATTTTCTGGGCTTGAATGTTCAAACCAACACCGCCCTGCACACAGGTCAGCACGGTCGCATCATAGTCGCGCACATTCGCTGTATTGAAAACGAGCTTGAAGTTCTTACCCAGCTTCTTGGCATCATCCGCAAACAGCTTGTAATTGATCGTAGCGCGTGTGCCTGCCTTCACGCAGAAGTAGGTATCGCCGTCCTTGTCAAGCTGATAGCCACCATTAACCCAGTCGAAGTTGTCGCTCACGCTCATGCCCGTCTGGCCATCTGTCCACAGTCGGTCAGTACCGGCATTGGTCTTACCGCTCGGGTTAAAGTCAAACATAAGGTTCGTCTTAACCGGCTCAATCACAACGCCAAGGGCAACCACATTCACGCTTATCGTCTTTACGGTCTCTCCGCAAGTGATCGTCAGTGTATGCTTACCCTTGTTCGCGCTCTTAAAGCTCCATGTCTGCTTTGTGCGTCCAACAGTCAGGGTAGACTCGGTAACGCCGTTCACAGCCAGCTTTACAGTGCTCGTGCTGGACGCAGGGTCATATACGGTGTACTCAATGGACACCTTGTTGTACTGCTTCGTCTCATAATCTGTCACAGCACAGCTGATAATAGGTGCAGTCTCACCCTCAGTCACCCACATAATGTCCTTCTTGATGACATTGGACTTAACGGTCTTGCCATTGATCTCCGCCGTCATGCTGATTTCCAGCAGATGGCTGCCGTGCTTCTGCACAGGAATAGAATAGGTCATCTGTCGGCCAGTCACACTGGTAGTCGTGCCACCAATCGACTTGCCGTCCAGCGCAAAATCGATTTTCTTCTCAACGCTGCCATACGGTGTATAGCGCACTGTGACCTCGCCGCTGTAGAAAAGGCTGTCATCAAAGGTGGATTCCAGATAGAAATCAACGACATTTGCACTCCACTTTTTTGAGCCTGTCGTATCCATGCTATCCACAACCGTCAAGCGAATCTGGTTCTCACCGCTGTGCAGATACTTCGTGATGTCAAAGCTGTTTTCGCCCTGCATAATGGTCTGTGTGGCAACTTTTGTATTACCGACATACCATGTGCCGGTTGCATTGCCGGTATCATCGCCAGCGCTGTCCAAGCTGGTGAACCGGAACTTGACCACAACAGGGTCACCGGCAACAGCCGTAATCGCAGACTCGCCGATACGCTCAATCGTAATCGTGCTGCCCGCAGCGGGGCCACCGCCGCCACCGCCGACAATCGTCACCTGCGTCTTCGGCGTGCCGTCCTCCATAAGGGTCAGCTTGCTGTCCTCGTAGGTAATGTCATACTCATGCCCGGCATTCTTGCCAATGTCATCCAGCTTGCCTTGAATTTGACCAACAGCAGTATTCAGGCTGTCCACCGTGCCCTGCATGTCGGCTACATTATTCTTCGCCTGCGTAACATCGTTGCGAATACCGTCAATAACAGAGGCATCCGCCTTTTTCGCCAGCAGCGCGTTAGTCGCTTCCTTGTCATAATAGGAAGTTTTCAGCGTCTCCGGCAGATTGCCAACACTGTCCTGCAGGTTCTTTACCGCAGCATCATTGCTGGTCTTATAGGCGGCAAGGTCGTCGCGCACCGGCTTCACCGCAGTCTCGATCTTAGCGTCCACCGTCTTGCCGTAGGCAGTTGTCCACTCCGTAGTCGGCGTAGTGTCAAGCGTGATCTTTTTAATCTCGGTCTCGCCGTTCTTAAAGGTCATATCCTTGGTGTCAGCATTGTAGGTAACATCAAAGTTCGCCAGACCGTCCAGACCATTGACCTTATCCGCCAGCGCCTTTACCTCGGTCTTCTTGGCATAGTTGGCATCAAGATCACTCTGGATCTCAGACTTGATACCCTTCGCTGCATTGGTAATCTTGTCATCCACATTCGCAACGGCCTGCTTAGCCTTCTCAGCGCTTTGCTCTGCCGCTTCAGCAGCAGACTGCGCTTGTGAAAGCTTTTCATTCATCTGGCGCACAAAGCCCATATACCAGTCATCACCGGGGCTGATAACGCCATTGCCGGTAAGGCTCTTCAGAACATTCAGCTTACCATTCGGTCTGGTTTTCCAGACATAATTTTCATTCTTTTCATTCGTACCTGTGGCGATAATTTCGAAGGTGACCTCGCCCTCAATATTCGTAACATGCTCGTCAATAAGCCATGCAAAACGAATCTTCTCAGCATTAAAGCTAACATTCACAGGGTTTGAATAGCTTTCTTCGTTCTCTTTATTGACATAATGGAACTGGATCGTCATTTCCATAAGGTCAATACCGTCATAGTAACGCGGCATCTCAAACGGAATGTACTGGCTGTTTTGCTCCTGCGTGATATTGATCTGGCTGTTATCTACTGTGATGTTTTTCTGCGCATCAATGCTGGAATATTTATCGTCACTATAGTTATTGTAAACCAGATATTTCTCGCTCTTTACAAAATCATCCTCAGAGGCAGAATCCGCCATAACAGCAAAAGCCTCATCATCCGCGTCCAAAGACATCGGCATAACCATCGCTCTGGCAGCAAATGCAGCCGCCTGTTGGCTCTGGAATTTCTTTTTTGATTCTTCAAAAGAAAGTGCCAAGTTTTCCACCTCTTTCGTTTTAAAATTTATGTATTACCGTATTTTATTTAAGAATCGATTTCTCAATCGCATTCAAAATGTCTTGCGGGTCTTGTTCAATTTCTTCCTGCACAATACTGATAAACGGTCTGGGTTCGCGTCTCGGCTTGAAGGACCACTCCGCTTTAGGCATACCGCGTTCAGTTCTGTATTCCGACCAATGTTCATGCTCTGCAGGGTTCCAGCCAACACCGCGTCTGTAATTCAAAAGCTCTTTTAGGTCAATCCAAGTACCATCTTCGATCCAGTTTGTAAACATCGTATCGCCAACAGCAGCGTCCTTACTGGTATCAAATGGCTGCCCAAACACAGAGTCGTCCGGTTTGGCAACATCTTTGACCTTCAATTTAAACACAGTTTTACCGGGTGTTACTTCGCCTTGCATCTGCGTTATATCATCAATGCCGCCGGTATCGCGTCCGGGCGTTTCCAAAATCACATGTTCCTGCGCCGATTTTGAAATTTTCTGTTTAATGTCATTCTGGACTTCATTATTCAGGGCATCTTCAATACCACTGGCGACATGTGCAAGCAGGTCACTAAAGTTCGTAAATTCTTTCGTTGCCATGCAAACACCTCAAATTTCAAACTTATCCTTTTCCGCACTCAGCTTGCTCTTATCTTCCTTGATATAGAATTTTTTCGTAACATCCGTGCCCATGTGATTCAGCAGAGAAGACACATCTTCCAGACTCATACCGGCATTCTTCAGCAATGTCGCACCACTGTGCCGGAAATCGTGCGGGTGCAAGGTTGGTTCGCCAATCATCTTGCCGATTTTCTTGCACCATTTATCTGCCGTACTGGCACTGATAGGCTGTGCATCCTCTTTTGAGGTAGAAATAGCAAATACATACCCGCCATCCATAAGCTCGTTTTCCTCGCGAAATTTCTTCAACACGAGCAAAAGCTCTTTTACCTCCTCGTTGAACATCAAGTCAACAACACGCTGTTCCTTTTCAAGAACACCTAGTACCATTCGATTTTCAAAATCAATAGCGTCCCATCTCGTATTGCGCACGGCATTCACACGCGCCATCGTAGAAAGAGAAAACAAAGCATACAACTGCAACATCATTGCATCATTCTTTGCGCGGGAGCCATCGGCGCTATCGACATTCTCCTGTAGGGTCCTGCGCATTTCTGCGACTTGTTCCTTTGTAAGATAAGTCTGTGTTGTCACATCCGTATCTTTTTTCGGTCTGTCGATAAATTCCATCGGGTTCTCGGCAATCAGGCGTTTCTTGCGCAGGAACTTGTAAAACGCAGAAATCGTAGACATTCTGCGCTTCATACGACGACTGTTATTACCATTCTGCTTACAAAAGAACAGAAATTCCTCAACATCGCCCTCGTCCAATTCCTTTACAGACTGGTTACCTTGATTCTCGTAGATATAAATAAACCATTGGAACGCATCATTCTGGTAACCATAGATTGTCTTTGGGCTAAGCTCACGTAACGTCATATCGATTTCGTATCGTCTCCAAAGCTTCAGTGTCTCTTCGTTTACAAGCTTTGCTTTCTGCGGGTCATACAGATAAATTGGCCTACTTTTCTCAGCCATCTGTATCACTCTCCTTGTTTTTATTAAAATCAACAGCAATCAACTCAGCAGCCTTTTTGGAGATTTCTTCCTTATCCATAGTGCCAAGCTTGCCAAGAGACTCGCTAAGAGTCTTCAAGTCAACACCTTCAAGGCTTTCTGATGCCTTAGTGAGATAGTCATTCAGCGTATCAAACAACTCGTCCGCACCGGACTTCTTCTGGTAAAGCATCAACGCAAGCATCTGATCATCGCGGCGCTTCGCCTCCGCCTTGCAAGCCTCTTTCAGACCAGTAAGTTGCTCGTCGCTGGTGTCATCCATATCATATTTCTCAAAGAAATTTTCATAAGCCTCACGCGCATAGTCATCTGGGCTAATCTTATCAAAGTCAACACCGCAGATGTCTATAAGCACTTGGATTCTAAAATAGATATCCAGCAGAGCAGGGAGGTATACACCATCCTGCGTAGCGTTATCAACGACCGCGTTCACAAAATCAACGCGCTCTTGCATATTCAGGTATTTCATTTTATTTCTCCTTCGTCTTTTTCGCATCGCGCTGTAATTTACTCAGCTTATCGTACTCGATCCATCCACCATTTTCGCTGGCGTATTTTTTGGAATAGGTCACCCACTGGTAATCTATATCAGGGTATTTGTACCAAAACAGCTTTCTCTTCAGCTTTGCCGTAGCATCCGGCATACCCTTTGTATCAATAACCTGCACAACCCCATTACTCCATGTAAGGACAAAGTCTGCCACATAAGTTACAGCTCGTACACCTACCGTTTTCCCATCGGTATTAACATGTTTAAATTTCTCTTGCAGTTCATAAGGCACCTGCAATTCACACTTTGCAAGCTCACCGCTTCCCAATTTGGGCAAAACAAAATCACGATAATACCTCATTTCAAGGACGCTATCAAATACAATCCCGTTATAAGTGCGCTTTGCGACATTTTTATCGACGTTAAATTTCGTCCTTGCTGCCATACAACACCTATAAAATATTGACAAAAAAATAAGGGACGGTTTATTTCCGCCCCTTATTCTTAGTTACTCTCTTAACTGCGCTCCCCGTGGGCGCGTCCTGTGCTTCCTGTGCCGTTTCCTCCACCGAAACAGCGTCAGGCTCATTGATTTCCTCAATAAGGCTGCGAATAACAGGGATGAAGGTCGCAATCTCGCCCTTGTCGAGTTTTACGCCTTCCAACTGTTTCTTGGCCTCGGCCTTGTCAACAATACCCTTGCGATAATTGCTGACGATCAGCCACACCTGATAGTGAGGAGCCGTGTCGCAAATAATGCGCCACGGCTTATACACTTTAACTTCTGCACAGGTAGGGCAAACTTGGTACTCTTTACCGCAGCAGCGGCACCAAGAGACATTTGCCATTAGGCGGCAACAGCCTCAATGCGGAACAGGCACTTGTCGGTGGAGCAATACTCCTGCATAGCATTGATGGTAACAGGATGGGTCAGCTCGTTGGTCATGGTCAGAGTAACGGCCTGATCCTCCTTAGCATTCGGGAAGATGATATTCAGCAGCTTCTTGTTGCCCTGATCGCAGGGGTTGTAGCAGAAAGCCTCGATGATGAACTCGCCAGCCTCGCTATGCTCGTCAGCGTTATTCACAATCTGGATACCCTCAGTAGACTCGTACTGATACTTCACGATGATACGGTCGCCCTTCTTAAAGCCAGCGCCAGTGGGCAGGGTAATGGTCTTACCGGTAACGCTGAACTGCGTATCAGCAGTCTCGCCAAGCTCATAAGTAGCCTGAGCGACCAGGTTAGCATCGACCTTGTCCAGATACTTGAAGGGGACACCGTCGGCAATCTCCTTCGGCTCATGGGTCAGTGTGGCCTTAGTGCCATCCTCACCAACAACCAAAACCTCCAGGCAGGTCATCACCAGCTTGTTCGTCTCGCCAGCGACATCCTTCTTAGAGCCAAGCTGGTCGGCCAGCATAGCCATGTGCATCATAGCATTGCTGAAAGTGAAGCTGCCAGTCTTAGAACGGTCAAAGCCCATAATGTTAGCGCCAACAGCATCGGTGCTGTAAACAGTCTCGCCGCCGCACTCCAGGCTCGGGTCCTTGATCTGAGTAGCGGTCCAAATACGCTTACCATTCAGGTCAAACTTATGGGCGCGATACACACGATCAATGACAATCTCATCAAAATTGAAAGTCATATTTCATTATCCTTTCGTAATTCTTTTAGCAGGCTGTTTACTTGCTGCCAGCCTGATTCAGCCAATCAAACGATTCTTTGGATATCTTTTTGGCATCAACCGTACCAGCGTAGATCCCCTGCATCGTATAATTGAAGTGTTTTATCTTTCTGACCTGTCTCACACAGTCCATAAAGATACTGATGGGGTAATTCATAGCACCGAAATAATCAGCCTTAAATTCCGGCGTATTTGCCATTGCACATACCATACCGCGCAACTGCATTTTTGCCGGTTTATTCATGGCACTATTTAAGCGCTCTCGTGCCTCATCAATCATCGCCAGTCTGGTCGGCTCGTCACTTGCAGTTTCGTGCGTCTTTTCCAAACCGTGCATCGCACATATGTACGCGGACATAACCTCGTACACATTGCGGTTAATTTCCAATCCGTCTGTTTCGTCCACAAACACATATTCATTTGTACGGTTGTCTATGGCAAGCTCGAACTTACTCAAGTCCAAGTCGCCAAATAAAATCGACAAATCTTTTTTGCGCATCCAGACAAACAGTCGAATAAACATTTCATAATCACTGACCTTTTGCCAGTCTAAACCTTCATCATCCAACTGCGACTTATAGTCACTTGAAGTAGCTGCAAACGCATAGATAATGTGGTAATAATTGCGTTCCCCAAAGTCGATGATGTCACCAACCTTGGGCATTCGGATCTTTATGGATTTACCATCATTGGTATCTCCGTCAAGTCCTACTACAAAATCAGTGCCTCGTGCCAGAGGCTTTTCGAAAAGCTCTTCAATAAGCAAATCAATCACACTCCAACATGTCACTAATATTTGTCGTAGTAAAGGTCAGTTTTCTTGCGCGGTGCCGCGTGTCAAGGTCATCTTCCGTATTACCGATAATCTGCAGTCTCTTTGTACCAAAAGCTTCACTTCCGGCAAAAATCGTCTCCACTATATCAGCCAAATGGTCAAGCCTTGTAGCGCCGCCAACACCGTCCATCTGCATAAGGCTCTGGTTCACAATTACCCAGATAATCACGGAGTAATTACCAAACAAATCATTCACGGACTGCCGCCCGGTCATAATTACCTTCATACAGATATAGCTATGTGATCCTTCAATCGTGTAAGGTATGTAAAAATAGGGGAAAATGTACTTGTACATAGCCTCGTCATTTTCCTCGATGTCATCATTACCCATAGCCTTAATGACTTCGTCGCTGGCAACGAGCTTCGCTACCGCCTCGTTTTTACACTTGATGATATTTGCACTCGATGTCAAATCAAAGTCACCACCTTACAATCGACATAAGTAGCATGCTCGCCCTTCTCATCGGAAAGTTTTATACGCACCGTAATGCCTTCCAAGATTGCCTCGTTGGCAACTTGTACGCTAAGTACATTATTACTAACCGTATAACAAACATACTTTTTAAACTCGTCTAGGACTACAACATCCCATTTCGGCGTGACCTTTAGTGTCATGCCTGTGTCATCAACAAAGGACGCTGTGAACTTCTTCGCTGAGCCGCCCATCTTTAATTCAGATTTGCCCTTAAACTCTATCTCTGAAAGAACGGTTTTATCGCCGCCCTGATGATCTTTAACATCAATATAATCGCAAATCATCAAGTCTTTTCTGTCAGTCTTGGAGTTATACTGGTCTTGCTCAATGTACAGGCATATAAAACCCTCTATGCCATCCTTATACACATATCTCTGCGTAGACACATCCACGCTGGTAATGCGGTAAGTGATGGGTTTATCATTGATGACCTCCAGCATAATTCGCTTATCGACATAAAGCCTTGCTGAATATTCGTCATAAGGCAGATAGACCTTAAACATGCGCGTACTGATTGTATCGTGCGTGTTCTCGTCCAAGTTTGAAAAATACGGCTTATCCATCGTAATCCACTGGGACACAATTTTAAGCGTCTTCTCGTCCTGCCAAGACATTTCACGATTGCATTGCTTCATTTTACCGCTGAAATACTGCTCATGGTTCGGGTCAACCTCAGTGATCAACCACTTACAATCAAAACAGTCAACAAGCGCTCCTACACTAAATTCTTCGCCAGGATATGCGTAGATTTTCTTTTCGGTTGGGACATTCTTGTTTCTCGCGACAATTAAGCGTTGCGGTATACCGTCAACCAGTGTGTCATCGTGGTAATCAATACTGTCCATAAAATGCTTTGCAAAGCTGCGCTGTATAAGCGCATCGTTCACGTCCTTACGGTTATTTTTTGCGGCAGCACCCTGTATGGCTCTGACCCGTTCATATATGGTCATTACAAGGCACCTCCGTTAGCTATCATCCTCAGACAAAGAGTCATACTCCAAAGTTTTAAACTTTCTCGTAACCCGGTCTTTTGAAAGATAATCGTCAAGCATCGTCATATTCTCTGCGTGAATGTCCTCAATCAGCGCTTTCACTGTCTTGCGTTCATTAGCAGGGGAGAATACCTGCAGCGTACTGGGAACATGCTGCATTTCAAATGCCTTTAGCTTGCTGTATTGCCGTTTGTACTCTTGCTCGTACATCAGGCAAGCAAGCAAATTGATTTCGACCTTACTTAAATCCCAATTAAAAGCCAAAATCTCGTCATCGTAGTCATAGAAGTCGGCAGTTTCATCCACTTCCTTCTTCAACTCGATAATCGCGATAGCCTCTACAAGATATGTATGGGCGCGTTCCGCCGCAAGAGCCATAGCTTGCTTCTCATTCAGATCGAAATAATTGAAGAAGCTTGAATCTTCCTCCATTTTGTTATAGAATGCTTCATACACTTTTTTGAATGAAGTCATCGGCAATCACGCCCCAATCCATAGTGCGCTATTACTTCGCACTTACAGCCTTCTTCGCCGGGCGGCCACGCTTTTGCACAGGTGCAGTGGCGGGGGTCGCAACCGGGTCATCATCTTCTTTAGGAGTTTCTGCGGTATCGGCCTTAACCTCAAGCGCAGCCAGACGAGCCATCAGCGCAGCAATAGTATCATCATACGCCTTGCTACGATCCTCAAGCTCCTTAATGCGAGCCTTGTCAACCTCATTCGTATTCTGAACCGGGTTGATCACAATGTCAGAGTGCAGCTTACCGGCAACTAATTCCTTATAACGCGCCTCAACGACCTTTCCTACCTTCATAGGAATGTCGATGCCGTTGTTCGTCAGGAAGTAAAACCGGCCTCGCACACGCTCAAACTGCGAAGGCTCTTTAATAGCGACAATTCGCCCCATATACTCCATGGTAGGATTCTGGAGCATCTCATCGATCTTCTCCATAAAAAGAATGGATTCGGGGTCCCTGATACCAAGCTCTTCATAAATTTCCGGGGCTTCATCCGCCTCGAAGCGAAGAACACCATTCTTAAAACACTTGCTGACTGAGTTCATATAGCGAACTTCCTCAGAAGGAATAGGGAGAACACAAGGCTCTTCCAGAGAACCGGTTTCAAATGTGTAGCATCGACCATTCGTAGTCGGCGCAATCACAACATTCTCTTCGCAGTTAAGAACATTGATATATTTCTTATCCATTACAGACATTTTAAGGAACACCTCATAATAATAAATTCACAGGGCGGCATATTTCATCCGCCCTGTGTAGTGCTTTGGTTTAATGATTACTGCAGAGTAATCTTAGCCACACGCTCGATGTGGCTGATGGCAGTGCCATAAGTAAAGTCCTTGACCATCAGATGGACACGCTCGTTGTTGTTATCCTCGTTCTGATAGGTATGGATCTCGCCCTTCATATCCAGGTTACCGATCTTACCCGCGATACCGAAAATCTTTTTATCCGGGATCAGCAGAGAACCATCGCCCAGCTTCTTAGCAGAGCTAATGCCGGTGATAGCAATGCCGTCATAGGTCTTGACGAAACCATAACGGTTAAAGTCATCCTTCATGGAGTCGCTCAGGTACTGGGCGTAGCCAGTCATACGGCGCAGCTGTGCGCAATACTTCATCAGGCTGACAGTGAAAGGGGTAGAGCCATCGCTGTACTCATTCAGGTACAGAGCCAGCTTATCCATGGCCTCCATGGTGGGAGCAGTACCGGCAACATCGATCTTCTGCTCGCCGCCAGCAATAGCAGCATCGACCTGACCCAGAATGTGAGCAAACATCTTATTCTTCAGAGCCTCACTCATAAAAGTGGTCAGGTTAGCAATAGCCTTAAAGCCGTTGCGACGCATATCGGTGTAACTAAGATCCGTCTCAATCTGAAGGTTCGTCCAACGCGGGGTCAGAGTCTCAAGGTGCAGATAAGAATGAGGCACATTGCCACCCTTAGCAGCCTCATGGGCAACCAGAGTATTCTTAACGGTACGCTGTGCCTGATAATCATCAAACTCACCAACAGTGCCACGATCAAACATGGAATCCAGCAGCTCATCGGGAGCGTTGTACAGCTCATCGGTAACTGTCTTGGTAATAAAAGAAGCAATCTGCTTTTCGGGGTCACTGCCAGTCTCACCGACATGATGGGCAAAAGCGTCCATAACTTCAGCAACTTCCTTCTCTTCGTTATTCAGAGCAAGGTTGTACTGAACCTTCTCGGCAATGTCATAGACCTTGCCAGGAGTCTGCATGACCTCTGCAATTTCAGTATTAAGCATAGGTTTCATTTCCTTTCTCAAATTTTAAAGGCCCATGCGTTTAGCACGGGCCTCGTAGATGTCTTTTTGATTAGCCGTTGGCAACAGCAGTGTCAGAAACACGGATCTGAGCCAGCTTATGGGAGCCGTCCATCACAAAACCCTCAAAAACGAAGGGACTTGCAACCTTAGCAACAGCCCACTTGCCGTCAGTACCAACGGACAGACGCTTGCCCTTGTCGCCATCAACCAGAGCGTCAGCAAACTGATCAACGCCATACAGCTCACCAGCAATGGGCTTGATGATCTTAACAAACTCGCCAGCCTTAACGTTGACGAACTGCTCGAAATAGTCATCAAAATCAGTCAGAGCAGCATAAATACCATTGACGGTACGCTCCTTCTCGACGAAGTAAATGTCAGAAGCAGCCTCGGCAGCGGGCAGGATAACATTGCCATCGGCAACGCTAATCTGGGCACCCATGCCAGTAACCATCGCAACAGCCGCAGTCATATTAGCGGGGGTATACTTTGTGCTATGTACACCAAGTTCACGAATCATAGTGGTTATCTCCTTTACAAATTTTATCGGCCAAGATACTGCTTCATAATATCTTTGTAGTCTCTCGGCTCAGAGTTATAGTTTTTCAGATCAACACGAGGTTTCTCTTCCTTTACCTCAGAAATTTCTTTCTTAGGCGCGGTTTTCTTTGCCGCATTTTTGGCCATAAAGCGCTCCGCAATGACATTCTTGATACCAGCTTCATCATTTGTCTCGATGAGCTGGGCAAGCTCGCCACACTCGGCAACCTCGGCCTCCTGAATCAGCCCGCTGGAAACAGCATACTTACGCAGATTATCCTTCTGCTCGGCAATCTCAGCGTCAATGCGCTCCTGCTCAGCCTTTTCAAACTTCTCCTTGTAAACATTCAGAGAAGCAATTTCATTGTCCTTACCCTGAATCTGCTCGTTAGCACTCGCCACAGCCTCATTCAGGCTTGCAATCTTCTCGTCGCGCTCAGCAATCGCTTCGTTCACGGCATTAACACTAACGGTAAGCTTCACAGCCTCCGGCTCTGAAAGGATAATTTTATCGTCCTCAACAGAGTAAGTGAACCGTACAAAATCCATCTGGGTTGCATCGCGGCCATAAGACTTCGCCCACGCCTCATGTTCCTCGGGGAACACAAAGGACAGGTCGGCATCAATTCGCTTGTCCCAAATAGCTTCACGGATCTTTTGTCGGATATCTTCGGTAGTCAAAGCAGAAATCTCTGTCTCGGCAACCTTCTTATCCTTGTCCTTGCACTCGCTTTCCTCTTTGTCCTTCTTTTTAGGATCTTCAGTAGGCTCATCCTCGGGCTTTTCCCCATCGCCGTCGGCAGGCTCGTCCTCCTTCTTATCCTTGTCATCGGACTCAGGGGTCTCTTTCTTTTTCTTCTCTTCGTCCTCATCAGGCTTCTTTTCAGGAGTCTCTTTGCCCTCACCATCCGGCTTGGTTTCCTTGTCATCAATCTTCTTCTTGGACTCGTCCTCAGAAGTTTCAATGCCTTTAATTTTCACCGTCTTAACCTCCTTATCTTCAATATTTTCTGCAAATGCCCCCATATCCTGTTGGATGGCATCTGCCAGTTCCATATCAAATTCAGGGGCTGCTTCGGCAACTTCCAAAACACGACTGCAATTATAGGCTGGCTTTACAGCCGCACCAAGCAGGCAATGTCCCAAGAAGATGCCATTGTCAAGAACTTTTACCTTAGCTCCCGCTTCACTTTCGTAATGGGATTCCAAGGTTTGAATTTCCCAACTCGTATTCAAAGTGCCAGATTCAACACGCTTCATAATCAACGCACACGCATTCTCAAAGCGCTTCCAAATCTCGCACGTTGCAACAATACACTCATCATCGTCGATTTTTTCAATACCGACGTCTGTAAACGTACCAAATGCGGATGTATCAAAAGTCGAATCTTTATATGTATTTCCGTTTTTGTCACGCTTAATAACCGTGTGCATATTGTGGCCACTAAAGTCCACGCCACCGCGCCCTGTCGATACAATCTTTCCTACAATGGGCTTATTTTTTAACGTGCCCATCCAATCCTCGATCCTGTCGCGGTTGATTTTCATACGGTTACGGTTTGTACTAAAATCGCAGATGACGAATTTCACCTTATAAGTATCCGATAATTCGTTGTCCTGCGCACACTCAATTACTCGGCTACTATACAGCTGAACTACATCCATCTGTCATCACCTCATATAGGTAAATAGAAAAGACGCTGCATCACTACAGCGCCTCAATTTCTATTAACCTTTTCCTTGCATTTGCTTTTTGGCGTCATTACGCGCTTTATCATAAGCTTGCTTGTCGGTAGCATCACCCTGCGGTCTGCCGATCTTCTTACCGTCATCCTCAGGATTCGTCACTCCGGATTTATTACCTGCGCCGCCACCACCGCCGCCGGAATTACCATTACCAGAACCGCCGCCGCCATTTGAACCGCCATTTGTAAATGCTGTAAGTCTGGGCGCGAAGTCCTCTGTAACATTATTCTCGTTTTCACGCTGGCGCTTTGCACGCTCATCTTCCATGCTCAGACCAAGGTATGTATACGCAGTCTCATAAGATGCACCAAGCGTACTGAATAGGAAGTTGGCAAGCTGCTTCTTCATATCCATGCTCATCATCTCAGAAGCAGACACCTTAACATCCGGCACAAACTCAGCGTCAATATTATTCTCAGCCAGCACCAACCGGTACCAAACCTTCAGGCAATCTTCTACCTGCTCGGCAATTTTATTGATATTCTTCATCAGCTGGTCAAGGCTAATATTTGCAGTGGAAACTGTCTGCGTACCGTCCGTATTCAAAAAGCTAATGCCAAGTGCGCCCATAACACGGGAACGATACTGGTTGACCGTATCAATATTGGTCATTTCAACCTTCGGCTCGACGTACTGGATATCTTCAACAGAAGGCGGCGCGGTAACAAATACCGTATTCTGCTTCCAAGCAGACAGGAAATTGTTATGCGCATATGCCATCATGTCATATCCCTTGCGGTCGTACTGCGGACCCATAATTTCTTTCCGCATCTTCTGCCAAATGATCTTCTTTGCCTTTGCTTTAGCATTAACTCTGTCCGCATTATCAAATGTTTCCAGCATAAGCACGGGTTTCAAGGCACGGAAGAAAGGCGATACACCATATTTTCGGCCAAGATTACCAATGCGAATTACTGCAGTATGATCCACATCCAGCTTCGCATAGGTGTCATTATTCTTGTACGCCTCGTAAACTTCCTCTGGGTAGTTTTCCTGTATCTCTTCGTCCTGATTATTGAAAAACAAAGGCTGCCGTTTACGGTCTTTCAGCATCGTTTTATTCAGAGCATTCTTCAATTTTTGAATATTGATCAGCACAACCGGCCTGCCGTTTGATGTATAATCGCTAATTTCAGCCACACCAAGCGGATAATAGTCAACAACGTAATTTTCATCTTTCTTACGCAAGTACATAATATAAGTACCCTCTGCATATGTAATCGGAATAGCAGAGCGTAAGATGCGCCTTACATTGATTTGGTCATTGAAGTCGTCAATAATTGCTTTCGCATTGTCCACGGCCTTCGACTTATTGCGCTTATCGGGATATTTTTTAAAAGAGCATTTAAACTCAGTGTTTACGTTTGACTCAATGGCTTCATAGGTAATGCCGATCAAATCATTTTTATTGATATATGTTTGCACCGCAGCATTGATAGTCAACACATTTGACAAGCTTGTCTGGGTATTCCTGGAAAGCTCATCAATACGATCAACAGTCAGTGTCTCAGCGTTCTGCGTATCATTCAAATACGCACTGTATTGTTTATTCTCCGGGTCAAATGTAGAGACAGCAAGCTTCATTGCACGCTCATACATCTGGTCTGTCAACTCAGCCGAAGTCAAAACAAGGGTACTTTTATCCGGCGCAGATGCCATGACAACATCGAAATTCTCAGCAGGCTTTTGCGCAGCTTTTCTACGTCTTGCCATAGGTTATCACCGCCTTAAAAACTCACATTTGCAACAAAAATAGGCGCATTATCGCCATACTCTTGTTCCATGTTTCTATGCTCGCGCTCAATCTCGCCAGCAATAAAGTTAGCATACAGGATAGAGGAATATCTATCCTTTCTAGCGCCGGAGCGCTCCTTGACCTTAATCTTGTCATTCAACAATGTATAATCAAGGTTTACAATTTCGTTTACGAAAGCGGAAATCTGATAGAACGGAGCTTCATACATGACCTGATCTTCAACAGCAAGGTTTTGGAACGCTTTAGAACCATTCAACCATTCCTTACCATCTGCTTCGTCTGTCAAGAAGCGGATCTTACCGCGTCTCATACAGTCTCGCAAATAGACCGCAGCGTCACTATTAAACTGCGCCGTTGCCTTCACGCTATACATGATTTTCGGTGCATCAGGGTTGCGGCATCGCGCCGCCATCGCTTCATCATTGATACAGCTCCAAGCTTCATACACGATTTTTCGCTCACTGTCATACTGATCCTGCGCTAATTCGTCAAAAACGGACAAACCGACACCATTACAGTCAATCACTACGAAATCGCAGTCAAGATCATCATAAAGCTGTCTTATCCTGATAGCCTGGTCCTGTCCATGGCCACCATCTATCGTTTCCATATAAGTAGCACTTCTCGAATATCCATAGTTTGTCGGCATCATTTGCAGCAAGCTAATGGCCGTAGCGTCATTCTTACTACCGCCCTGCGTAGCAACGTCAATGCCAAGCAATCGGATTTCCCCAAGCTTCTTTTTCTGGTACTTAATTTTTGGGTCTCCAAGCAGCTCATAGTACGGCTTGGGGTATACCGGCAAAATAAGCTTTCGCTGTGTCGAAACGTCCTTGTAACTAAAGAAAGCACTCGTGGATTCGCCAAAAAACTCAGAGCACATTTCCATACTCCACGATACAGCGTCAAAGTTTTCTTCCTGCATCTCTTCACGAATCTGCGATAGGGGATAATACCCCGCCGACACAGGCAGCTGATACGGAAATCCACAAACAAAATAGCTTTCGCCCTTTACCATAGACTTGTAGAAAGCATTAAACTTTGCCCAAGAATAATGGTATTTATAATAAGCAGAAGAAATGTAAACCTCACGGTTTGGCTCCTTCGGTACATGCACCCAATCCTTGGGCTTCGGCACATTCTGCTTATCGGTATATTTAGGCTTATCAAAGAAGTCGGGGCGGCGCTGGCCAGCCTTAAACTTTCTCAGAACGGTATTGATAATGGTTTCTTTAACCTGTACAAACTCATCAACAATAACCAAGTGCGCACGCGCCGAGCGCGAGCTATCTTTAGCCGTAACAACCTTAATAATTGAGCCATTTTTGAATTTAATATAAGCCTCGGACGGCACTATCTTGAAGGACGCAATTTCATTTTGCAAATTTTGCGACTTTGGATAGAACTCATCTATAATCTTATTCAAAACATTCAAAGACTGGCTTCGCACACCGGCTGCAATAACAACCTGTGTGCCGGGATACAAAATACAATAAATACACAGCGCCGCAGCTACAATTTGCGACTTACCCATACCACGGCTTGCAATTACCATTGTGTAATTGAACATGAAAAATACATTTATCAGTATCTGCTGGAATGTTGCCATCCATGTCATACCAAGATAATCAATTCCAAACCGGTGCGGGTTTGCTCTATAAAAGGCAGTCCACTTTTGTAGTCCCGCCTGTATTTTCTCATACTTTGTTTGCGTTGCCTGTGTAACGGTTTCAACTGCCATCTTTATCACCATCCGTGATATGGTCGACACTCTCTTCCGTATTAAAATCTCCATTGATCAGATGCGTAAAAATCTCTTCGTCATCTTGGTCGCTGTAGTCAGGCACCTCAGCACGGTACTTGTCCATCTCTTCCTCGTACATCTTTGCATATCTATTCTTGATGCCAATCATCTTACAAAGATGCCCGATAAAGTAAATGGTAATAAATTTAATGATACCGTCCACATCGCGCCACTCAGGCCGCGTCTCTCCAATAGGGTCTTCCTTTTCAAACATCTGGATCATAACGCCCATCGGTTTTTCGCCAGCCTTATCAGCTGCATCAGATACCTTAGGTGTCAGGTTCGCATTATCCAGTGTCTTTTGCGATGTCGTACTCAGTTTGTTATAAAGCTCAATATTACCATCGCGCAATGCGTTATTCTGCAATAGCTTCTGGATACAAAAATCTTTGACAAGCTCTTCGCGTGTCATCGTATCAATAACACTGGTACTCCGGATCTCATCGTACTTCGCATTCAGCCACACATATTCCTCTGGCTTAAACCCATAACCCCAGTGGTTTACATCATCCTTGGTAATAGCAGGCAGCGCAGGCTCATTATTGGCAATGTCAGCAAGTTCACTATTGTGTGCATGAAGATCTTCCATGCTGTTAATAGCAGTGCCAGCTTCCTCGCGCAGTGTGTCATCATAGGTTTTACCCGCGTAGGCACGCAGATTAGACCGCGATACATAAACAGAAACACGGGAGCGATCTGCGGATATTTTCTTCGACGCTTTCGCCAAAGACGGATCCCAGTACAAGTCAAGGTGCAATGCAACACGCCGCAGCGCAGCGTCATCGTCGCCAAGCTCCTCACAGTATTTCTGGTACATCTTATCTACACAGGTTTTACAAATCGTAAGATATCCATTGTTACCGCTATAAAGTGGGCTTTGGCTCTTACTGAAATTTCCACACTGTTTTAAGTAACTGGTTCCACATTTCTGGCACCGAAAAACAACCCTATCTTCGGCCAATGCTCTGATTGCCTTTGGCGTAAGGTCTTTCGTTTTGCTTCTAGGCACTCAAACACCGTCCTTTTAAAAACAAATCAAGCGCGTGCTGCAGGATTTGAACCTGCGGGCGATTTCTCGTCTACGGTTTTCAGGACCGCCGCCTTCAACCACTCGGCCAAGCACGCATAAAATGGTAGGTCGGGTTGGATTTGAACCAACGTAGTATCTAACGTAGCGGGTTTACAGCCCGCCGCCTTCGACCAACTGGGCTACCGACCTATATATTAAAAGAGAGACCCGACGCATCGACCCTCTCCAGAACGCAGTCCGCAAACATACGCCCGCAATTAACAAAAAAAATCACCAACGGCGGTGGTACCGGCGTCGGCGCTAAAACCAACAAATGTCAGTTTTATGATTCCAAAAGCCAAGATTAAAGGCATGGCGCGGCGGGCAAGATTTGAACTTGCGGGCAGGAAATACCTGTCAACTCCTTAGCGGGGAATCGCTTTCAGCCACTCAGCCACCGCCGCATAAAATGGGGGACCAACCGAAGCCAGTCCCTTGAAAGCTCGTCAGCTTTTGTACATCAACGGCGGTGTCCCCTTACCTGCACACGCTTTAATCTTCGCCACAATCACAATGGAGCTTAGCGGAACCGTTGTTTGGCTTTGCGACTTAACGATTACTCGTTAAATACGGCCGACTTTCACGGCAGAGAACCACCCTGTATTACAAAACGCCACACAGTTGCGCATCAGCGTGTCAGGCACGTCATCGAGAGGCTTGTGTGGGGAGTTGGTGCCACAACTTGGACTTTAACCAAGGACTTCTCCTTACGAGGGAGACATTTTATCTTCTAAAACTATCGCGGCATATATTTGCGACCGGTTTCAATCCGGTTGCAATATCAAAGCACCACTCATGTTACACATTGTTAAGAGGTACGAGTGGTTAATTGGTGCTGAATGGCAGAATCAAACTGCCGCATCGACGGTACAAAGGTCGCACGCTACCACTACGTCAATCCAGCAAATATAAAAGACGGCAAGCAGAAAACCACTTGCCGTCTCTAATGGAGGAATAAATGAAAAACAAAAATAAAGAGAATGTTGGTTGCGGGAGCAGGATTCGAACCTGCGACTCCAGGGATATGAACCCCGTCAAGCTACCGCTGCTTTATCCCGCGTTATATAAGTAAGAGCCACTTGCGCAGCCCTTACTATTAAGGAGAATATAAATGCTCAACACGCAGACCAAGCGTGTAATTGGTTAATTCAAAGAAACAAGCTTCGTTTTGTCCTCGATCAGATTGCCATCAAAATCGAGATTAAGCACAATAAAGCCTTCCTTTTGGGAGTTGATAAGATTACCGTCATTGTACAGCATCTTATTCGTTTCACAACAGCATCCCTGCTCGTAAATCATGGTCTTACCAATCTTATACATACCAAGGCGATGCGTATGTGCAAGCACGACAGAGCCAATCGGCGCATTGGTCTCATTTCTAAGCCAATTCAGCGCCTTTTCTGCCGTCTTCATAGGACCACTGGAAAATGCTCGCGGATGTACAAAATAAACATTACCGTACTTACTATACCAAGTACCGGAATATTCAATTTCAACATCATCAAAGACCTCGCACAGCGGCGGGTATTTGACCTTTGTCCGGGTCTTACGGTCATAATGCGTAAAGCCATCCACAAAGATATAATCAAACGCTGTCTCCGGCATCAATTCCTGAAGCTCATTGTCCATGTGCTTCGCCAGATACTGACCAAGGCGCAGCTCGTGGTTGCCATAATTCACCAGCACTTTCTGCGGATGCAGCATATCGATCAAATCGATCACATACTGCCGTGCCACAATCATTTCCTCAATAGGGGATACACGATATGCCTTATTAAAGCGCGACGTGGCCTGATTATCCAGTAAATCACCGTTGATTTGCAACACATCAATCTTGCCAGCGTATTCCTTAAAGGTATCTACCGGTTTCTGGAACGGGATATGCAAGTCAGAAATGGACAGGATGCAAGTCTTTGCCGCACCCTTGTCATTCGCCACAACACCGCTCAGATTCTTTTGATACTGTACACCCTGATAAAAGGACTTAAAGTGTTTGCGGTACGCGCACTCACCATAGTCCTTACCGGTGTCTTTATTAAAGATGTCAGCGGCCATCTGCCATGTAAGATTACCGTCCATGACCATCTTGCCGACACGCATCATAAAGTCATCGTGGCTTTCATAATCGTGTCGTGCAATACTATCAATGTCAATATAGGAACCCTGCATAAGCATTACTCTTCAACGGGCGGAATTTCAGAGGTATTCTGGATCGTAATCGAGATACCCTCAACGCCGTCCCACTCGGCAAGAACATCCTGCAGATTGTAGACATTGGTCTCGTCCTTAGTGAACTCGGTGATAGTGCCGTCCTTCGTGTCGATGATCGCATTCTTAAAAGTGACTGCCTTCTTAGCCTGTGCCATTATGCCATTCCTCCGTTGTTTGCTTTCTTGTTGTTTTTCATTTTCTTCGCAGCATAAAACCGCTCTCGCTCAATAATCCGGGATGCCTCAAAGTTATTGGGGATCAACTCCAGATACCGCATGCTTTCCTCCAGATACCGCTTGTGTCGGGTCTTGGCAATACATGCCTTCGGATACTTTGCGCGAACGATCTTCGCTTCGGCGATGGTGATTTGAATCACTTTACAATTTCATTCCTTCTGTTTAAATTTCACCTTTCTCGTTGACTCAACAGCGATTTGGTGATATAGTAAAATTGGGGTTTTATAACTATCTTTCCCCTACACACGCGCTTTTTAAAAGCAAAACCGCATAGCATCGCACTTATTTTACAGTTTTCAAACCTGAGATGGTCAAAAATTGTAATTTTCAGCGCTTTGCTATGCGGTTTTTCGTTTTATTGCGCCCTGTTTACCAGACTGTACTTGTACTTTTCGCCGTAAATATCAACGCAGCCCTTCGCGTCCGGCACAATAACACTGATGGGTTTTGCACTGGCACGGATCGCCTTATAAAAATTCTTATTGGGCGCACCAAACAGAATATTGAACAAGGGTCTGCGAATATCCGCGCATCCGTCAGACTCAATCGACATAAGCAGCCAACACATCGTACTGTAACTCAGCCGCATATTATCAATATAGTCCACGCAGTCCTGATAAGCATCAAACACAAGATCGACCGTTTGCTTGTACAAATCGAAATCGCTCTCATTAGAAGCACCGCAGCCCAGTTCCTTGTCCTTATTATAGGCAGTCCAGCATCGCTGCTGGCACGCCCGCGACGAGCGCACCGCGTCAATAATAAGGTTTACCTGCTCATACCGTACCTTTTCAATGTCAAACTTACTGGTGTCTATAATGGTAGAGAAGGGGAGTGCTTGCTGACCTCTGGTGTTGTTGTACCCGCGCCGGATCACCTGTTGCAGATAATCCATCGTGGTATGATGCGTCTGGTACTTCTTCTTCTGGGGATTATAATAGCCCTTGGTCTTTGCCACAAACCCAAAGAATCCGGGCTTTATCATACGACCGTCCTTTTTATCGCGCCGGTCGTATTTCTTTTTTAGTTTCTTCAACTCATTGACATTACTTACAGTAAACTCTTTCTTTGCCTTATCAATCTCGATGCCAGACATTATACAAAGCTTAGAAGAATCATAGTAAATCTCCGCAACGTCCTCAAAGCTGGCTCCATTGTTAATCATATCCCACATCAATGTGTTAAGCTCTTGGCTCAGATTCACAATTTCACCGATCTTATTGACGCTCGTCTTAATGTCAAGGTCTGCTTTCTGCTCCGCAGTGTATTGACGCTTCGTCTTCTTTCCGCTAACAAGGTTAGTTGGCACAAGGAATCTGTCATAATTCCGCATCGCAGCGTCAATGATAATCTGGTTGTCAGAAACTATGATACTATCGCTGTCGTAGTCGCAACCATTGAGCCTCTGTTGAATATTCTCTCCGATAGCATTGACGCACAAGATTTCAGGCGTCAGATTAAAATAACTGTCAATTTCCCAATTCCCTACATTTTTCGTCAGTAAGATATTGCCGGGATTGATGTGCGGGCTTCTGCATCCCAACAGTACCTTATCAAACGGGAACCGTTTCGTATGTACATGACCTACGCCAAGCACGCTTTCGCCGTTAAACTCACCGATAGCCTGATACAGCATCTCCACAGGGTTGCCAAGCAGCGTCTCATAGTTGCCATTGATAAGTACATGTCCCCGGCGCATGTTATTCACAAACGACCGCGTCAGATCACTGCGGAACGCACTGTACATTGCCGTCTTAGCAAAGTCATCATTCAGCCCAAGCAGCTTGTACACAATGTCATTCTTGCTTTCCAAGGCGGTCATAGGCAGATGGAACTCTTCATCAACAGGGTACTTTATATGATGTCTCAGTACCGCCGGGTCGCTGTTTAACAGGTCAACATAGTCAAGTGAAGGCTCAACCAGTTCCTCAACCTCTTCATAGCTCAGCTGCAGCGTATTTAAAAGCTGGTAATGACTCTGCACCATGCGCCCATCAAAAAAATGGGTCTTTTTCTCATGCTTTACAACGCCAAAGATTGGGTCGATATAATGCAGCCAATCCTCCAGCTTACCAAATTTAAGGTATTTGATACTGCTGGGTGTCGTAATCAGCTTCACGTCCTCGATCCGCTTCGCCAAGGTAAAGCCATTCAGTTGGCTCACGTCCGTAATACCATGGTCGGCAAAGAACCACTCAATATTGCAGTTGAAGCAACAGCTTTTAAAGAATCGGTTTCTCAATAGCAGCATACCATACTGGCTATACTTGCCGAAAAGGCTGATGTCCATCAGGCTCTGACCGTCCCAGATGGAATTGGTGACCTCGATCTTCTCCGGCGCGGCGGTCAGGTTGGAATTTTCATCCTCGCGGACAGCGATGACATCATCCAAGAACACACTCTCAAAGTCATCCACGACAAGGATATTCTCAGGATTGATCTCGATAGTGTCAATGATACTGCTAAGCGTCAGAGCAATATATGCCTCGTAGGCAGCCAGGTCTATGTCCTGCCCATTTCGTACCTTGATACCGCACGCCTGCCACTTAGCCATGGCAGGGTACAGCTTCTCGTCAATAAACAGGCACTTACCGACTCGGCTCGATCCGGACGACCGCTTGAACCGCACATAATGGATGCCGTTGCAGTAAAAACCATTCTCATACAGATCCTCACGCAGGTCGCTCACGCCCATGACATTCTTGATATTGCGCTTTGCCCGGTACTGTCCGTCCTTATAATAGAAGAACTTGCCAAGAGTATCACCGCCGATAGGGGAATGCACATCCTCAGCTACCTTAATGGCGATAAGCTCATTGTCCTTTATACACACACAATCATCCAGCACGGCATCTTCAAGCTTATATCCATCCTTAATATACAATCCGGTGCGGATTTCATTGTACATTTTGACGGAATATTTGAACGTCACGTTAATTATACGAGTTGTATATTCGTAGCGCCCGCACATAAACCCGAAGTCCTGCCGCCGGTACACACGCTGGTAAATCTCCCGCAGCTTAATAAGGTCAAGGCTATAATCAAGCACATTGATGAAGCGCTTCGTGTTAATGTCCCCATCCTTGTTACGGATGTTAAACCCTACCGGCGACGGATCCTTGAAATGGTTGGACAGGTATATATCTTTCGCATCCAGACTCAGGATGCGTACTCCCTCAGGAGTACCATTCATCCCGGTCATTCGTCAGCCCTCCCTGTGAATACGCTGCGCCATCGTCAGGGAGCCATAAGCAGGCACTCTGTTATACGACACATCCCACTTGGCAGGGCCCCGATTCTTTTTATATTTAAACTCTTTGCAGCTGATTCTCGCTTCCTTATCCGTAAGGCCATAGCATGTATCTTCATATCTACACTTACTGCATATGTATTTTTTCATAAAAACGTCAAGCATGCCATGCTCAACGTACCACTTACGGGTGTCTTCCATATTTTGATTCATCGTAGTAAATTCTCCTTATATTTCTGTTTTTCATTTTCATCGTTCCTTTCTATCAAAAGTAAGGTCAGATGGCGGCATAAATGCCAACCATACACAATCATTTCGGTTGTCTACGGTTACAAAGGCTCTGGCAGGTCCTCGGCGCCACACAGAGCCATTCCTACCGGCTCTAACGCCAAAGGAATGTAACTGTCTTCGTCATTGCGATACGCCTCATACGGCTCGCTAGGCCGCTCCAAGGCATTCAATTTTATGTACGCTTGTTTTATCACTTCTTCCATATAAGACTATAGCTTTCGCAGCTACGGGAACCACAATAAAGGCGACTTGTACGAATCAATCATTACAGTATCGCCGGACGCCCGCCACGCAGCCTACGGGCACGCAGGGAAGGCTCTGAAGGCAATAGGGTATAGTTTGCTTGCTATGTCATATAGCCTGTCTCAGCGCGTTCCAGAGGCCATAGAGGCGTTTGGTTTTATGTATCCAAACAGGTTATACCCAGTCCTTATATTTGCCCCAGTCACTAACCTTAACAGGCTCGCCGCCAATGGTCTTGCCCTTGCAGCCATTGATTCTCTGGCAGGCAGCAATATAGCCACTCGCCGCGCCACGAAGTCTCTTATCAATCTCCTCGTCTGTACCATCATTAAGGGTATAGTACATAATCTTACGAAGGGCACCTGTCTGGTCAGTCGTAAAGCATTCTCTCTTCCTGATAAAACCAGCAGTCTGCAGGAAGGCTGTGGTATTCGTGACCGTAGCCTCACTAATACAAGCCATCTCGGCCATATAAGCGCGGGGAACATATGCTGCGCCGCACTCCCAATCCAGTAACACCCTGCGAATGGCAAAGTAACAGCGGATTGCCGCCTCAGCGCAAAACTTTAGGGTAAAGGCTCGTTTGTCATCATTAAGCAGCATCGGGATCCTCTTAATATAGAGAAGCCTCTCCAACACATCCGCAGGGACGCCACAGTGAGTTTTAAAGCCACGAGGCATATCCGCGACCTTGAAGCCGAACTTTTGCGCCGACTCGATCCGATCCATAGCAAGGTAGTCAGGAGCTTCCTCGAAGTAACCAAGGTCACGCAGCTTGTTTATGGTCTCGGCGATCTTCTTATTCACCCCGGCGTGACCTCGCGACGGCGTAAAACACATCTTGTAAATAATGTCTCTGAGGGAAATGACCGCACGACCGTTGGCATTACTCTGGACCAGAACCGCAAGATAGACACTCGCGGATTTGTGGATGTCCTGATGCTGTAATACCATGTCGAACGGGACGTAGTATGTCTTTCCATGTTTTACCATAATTTCCTCCGATTTCCTCGAAAACGATGTGTTTTGCAGTCCGGTTTATTGGACTTTTGATAAAAAAGATACACACAGAAGCTCGCAAAATCATAGCTCAATACAATAGTTAATATACCTGCACTGAAGTGGGCGCTCCGCTCGCTCCAAAAATTTGGCTCGCTACGCTAGGGGACCTACCCGCCCCATACCGCGCCCGGTCCCCCTTTTTGCTTGCCAGCAATCAAAAATTCCCCTCCTCGCCCCATGCTCGATCCTAAAGGACCTCGCCCCGGGTCCCGCGTCTTGACGCGGAACCTTGAATTTGTGAACAAATTGTTAAAATTGGAAGTAATTTAGGGTTTGCTTGAGTTGATATTGGTATGTTTGAGCCTGAAGAAGAAATCTAATGTTTGACAAAAACACTAGATGTGTATAGCATGTGTTGTTTTTGGTATGTTCATTGCTTGACTATATTATACTCCAAGGTCTAGCGGATAATCAAGAGGTTTTTTAAAATTTTTAAAATGTGTCGTGAATAACAACTGTTTTAAAGAATTCTCTCTTTTCCAGCCTACGGCGTTATCATCCTTCGCTTCGCTCCGGATGCCAGGGATAGGGAAGTGGTCTCTTTATATAATAAGAAAAGCCTGCTCACTAAAAGCAGGCTATAATATCGTGCTGGCTAAAGCTATGGCGTTTACTAGGATCCGGTGACTCCAGTAGCTTCTTCACTTCCAGACATTCTCTGTATTCCAGAAAGCTTGTCTATTCATAGGACTGATATGTCTTAGGCTTTGTCCTTATAGAGTCATAGATGAGGCTATGACCTCTGGTCCTATGGCCATATTTGCGGGGAGCTAGTACGGATTTATGGGTTTACCAATATTTCCCATTGAAGTGTAGAACATTGGCCTTTTCTGCTGAATTTTGGCAAAGCTCTAAAAAACCGCATAGGTATAGGCTTTTTTGGATTATTTGACCTTTTAAAGGCCGGAAAATCTCGGTATCTCAGAATTAACGCTGCAATGTAAAAATACCCCATGTATATTATTGTACGATGTTACGATATTTATTAGAAGATTAGTATAGATATAGATAGAGTCAGGCTTAGAGCGTTTTAAAGCTGTTTTTGGATGCTTAAGAGATCTGCCAGGAGGCAAATTTAGGGGGTCCGGACAGAGTAAAAGTGTGGGAATTATAGGGGGAATATGGCATGTTTATAGTCCTATTTATGGTACTATTGTTTACAGGATTTCGGGCTGAAAAGATTCCTTATATTAAGCCTAATTCTGCACTTCACAGAATTTGATGTCAAATTATTTTTGCTTAGAAAACAGGACAAAACGGTGGCTTAATGGATTAGAAAATGGGCAAATCGTTAAGGAACGGGAGGGAATGGGAAGGGAATGGAAAGGAATGAGATAATATTTTTGAGGGGATAAGGATTGTGGGATTTAGGAGAATTTGTGGAATAGGGGATAGGGCAGAGAATGGCTTAAGTATAAGGTTTTTGGGAGACAGGGTGGGGGTGGGATTCTAGGGATCTTGGGTGGGATTTTAGAGGATTTGAGAGGGGATTTTTGTAACATGGTACTGTTACAAAGAGGTACTACCCGGCTCGCTGGGCGTGTCGATGCTTGAAAAAATGAAAAATAACCCCCCGCCGCAAAAGTGCCAAAAAGCGGGGTTTACATAGTGTATATTGCACCGTATATATACTATACACATTGTATAGCTTGCTTTTGGCTGTAGATGTTGTGTGTGGGCGTGGCCGTCGTGGCCGTTGGCTTGTCTGTACAGACGCGGCCACGCACTATAGATTGTTAGATACCTAACTGTTAGATACATAACATTTTTTCGTTCTCTTATTCTACAGGTGTAGAATATAGGGCGCAAGATATATAAATATACTTACCTAAATATATTTACTTAACGCTTGTTAAGTATATTTCTCTTTTGCCTATAATGGTATTATATATATTATATATAAACAGCGCTAGAAATATAACGTTATACCGTTATATTTTAAGTATTTTTCTATCATTGCAATTTTAGACACGTGTACAATCTATTGTTATATCGTTAAATATTGCATATCGTGCAACATATATACATAATCTTGCAACATTTAGTATATTTACAATGTGCTTTAAGCGCTGTATCATATAGGCACATCAAGCGAACAGCCAAAAGCCAAACGGCAAGAGCCGCGCAAGATGTGTTGTTAAAGGGCGCGTTTACTCGCCTAACAGTAGACGCGGCGTATAACCAACGTCGCAGTACATAGAAAAATAAATACACGTTATAACGTATTATGTGCGCCCGTCGTATATAATACACGTCGTAGAAACGCGCCCGCCGCGTTTTGACGTTATAGCGCACAGTCGAGAGACTGAGGTCGACTATATATTATAGTCAAGGTTTACTGTATTTCATAGGACAAACGCGGTTAGCAACCGTAGATTTGCCGCGCGTATGCTTTACATACGCTTTAGCTAGCGGTTAAAAGTCCGTAAATTCCGCCAGAAAAGTGTCCCTTTTCAACGGCAGAATCAAAAGATACTTTAGCACTAACAGGCAGTAGCAAGCTATACCAACATAGGGTATTCTGTAAAGGGAAAAACTGTGAAGCTAGGCCATACAGAAAATACTATGTACAGTCGTGGGACTGTATAAGACCATAACCAACGGTTATTGTAGTAAAGCACTCATTTACTACATAATCAGCGTAATGGCGTCGCCAAAACATCTATATTTTACAATTTTTATGGTGTTAGGTAGTCAAAAATTGTCTCTAACCAAAACCACAAGCGCACAAAAAGACTTGTTTCAAGTTTCTTTTGTTCGCTTTTCTTTATCCCTAAAAATAAGATTAGAGATATAGAAAAGCGCATAAAATCATGTGCTTGTAAACCTCTATAAAAGTAAAGGAGCAATTACTATGTTTAGAGAAGAATTGAAGTCCGCTATTATCGCTTTCGCAAGTGGTACTGAAATCCCTGCGGAATTTGCAAAAGAGGTGGCCGAACTGACGGTTGCTGACCTTGCAGAACTCCGCAACGAGAACAAGAAAGCAAGCGTTTTCTGCGAAAAGCGTGCTAAGGCTATCAAATTGGCCGCGCGTAACGCAAGAGCTGACGAACTGCTTTCCATGGAGCATGTTGCTATGTTCCGTGAGTTCATCGCAAACCCGACCTATACATACGACAAACTCGACCTTGACACAAAAAAGGACGAGTGGCAGGCAGTTAAAGCAAACGGAACGCTGTCTTTTCGTGAGCTTGAAAACCGTTACCAGCTCAAAATGAGCACCGAGACAGATGCAAACGGCAAGGCCATTGCCAATCGTTCTGTAACGATTGCTGTCGATCCCAAATGGGAACTGTTTATGTGTATGTTCCTCGACAACCTTCAGCTTAACAACGCAAAAGCGTTTGACCAGTCTACCATCACTCTGCAAGAGGCGGGGTGCGGTAATGATGCTAAGAAGAAGTACGGTTTTGAGGGCATCGGCAAGGAAAAGCTCAAAGACCAGCTTCGCAAGGTGGTTTCTGCGCTCATCCCCGAAGAACTCGTACCCGCAATGGATAAAAGCGACGTTGGCTATCTGCTGACAGCTTGCGACACTGCCCGTAAAGGCACTATCAAGGTTCTGTCTGAAAAGAACCTCACGGAAGAAGTCTTTGTGACCATCCGTACCCGCACCAACGGTGGCAAGTATGCCCGTGGCAGCAAGGCCCGCATCTACCGTATCCCCGAGGAGAAGTGAAAACTTCTCTTTCTCTAACCATGACCATAATCGCACAATGTAAACTCTAACTAAAACCACGCGGCAGGGGATAACTCTGCCGTTCCCATGTAATGCAAACCGCCTTGCCGTGGCGCATGGGCTTTATACTAAGTGTTTGCAATGAAAAGGCCGACAGAAGCAATATCTGTCGGCCTTTCTCTAACCATTACCACAAGCGCACAATGCTCTTATGATTCTTTATTATAGCACAACAGTGTGTGTAAATGCAAGAGGTTTATGAAATAGTTTCTATTTCATATTAAGTTTGCCATTTTCATAAGAAAGTGAATTGTTAAGATAGGCATCAATACAAGCCTTGAGGAAAGCGTTTGGTGTAGTTTCGTTTAAATAGCATTTTGCTTTAAAATCCTCTGCTGTTTGAGTGTAAACTTGTACTCCGATTAGCTTTTTCTTATCTTTTATTTGCTCGTAAGCCTTATGATAATCTCTAGGCATTAAAACACCACCTCTCACATAAAATCCTTCATCCACATGATACCATACCATGATGTCATTTGTAAACCCATTCCCAATTTTTCCCGCGTCAATCATCATCTTCGTATGATGAAATATCAACACCGCAATCGTAATCTATCGGTGCGCCCACATTGATAGTATTATCTTTGATGATAACCTTGTTTCTTTTGGCATCCTCCTTAGGATCGAAATAATGAAATGGTGCATCAAACTTATCATATCCAAAATGTGATAACGCTGCCGCGAGATAGTAATCTGGATTCCTAAAATGGGTCCCAAGGTAAAGAAATAGTTGTTGCTTGATTTTTCTATCTGTGAAATAAAGGTTGATTCTGCAGGCAAATGCTAGATCTTTGTCAATATGTAAACTGTTTCCCTGTGAATCTGTTCCCTTGCGCATACATTTCAAAATGGAATCTTTGTCAAATAAAATCCCGCGCTGACAATAAACGAATTTTGTCCTTTGCAGTTCCTCTCCGTACAGCAAATAATCTGCAAACGCAAGTGTTAATGGATCGTCAATGGCGTCCAAGTCCGAATACTTGTCACGCATTTCCAGTACAGTATATGAAAACTTGTTTAAAAAAACAAGCTCTTCATGAGATAACCTCATTCTGAAAACATCTCCTAACCAATCAAACGAAAGGGAAGTGATAAACATGACCGACGAATACTAACTTAATTATATCGTGTTAATGCGCCCTTTGCAATGAAGGGCGCTTTTATTTTTCTAATCAATGGAAGGAGCAACCAAAATGATTAGACTAAACAAGCCCATTTCCGCAACCCAAGCGGAACACTTTTCCAAAATCGCCACCCACGCGGAGCGTTACCATGCTGTGAAAAGCGGGTTCTTTGACCTGCGTTGGAGCGATCCGTATTTCATCGAATATGGCAAACTCCGTCCGGTTCGTACTATGAAAGCACAGTACGATTGCAATGTGTCGCCCAGTGGATCCAGTTTCACGCTATCATCGCAGCGATGAATTGACGGAAAAATGATAAGAGGTGTCAATTATGAAGAACGCAATGAAAATTATCCTGACCGTAGCTCTGTGTGCCGCTCTGGCCGCAGGAACCGCTTTCCTGACCTATCGGCAAACCATGCGCAGCATGCACATTGAAATCGTAGGCAATACCGCCTATGTGACCGTATGGGATCAGACCGATGAATACATCATCGGCGAATAAGAATGAATACACCGTTGCATAAAGATGAATAATGTATGTTTATGCAACGATTTATACATACAAGGAGTGTCATGCCATGAAACGTATTATCCTCGGCCTTGCCGTTGTCAGCACTTTTTTGATGATGATTTGTGCAATTTGCACAATGGCTATATCGCACCCTGTCGTAATCTCCGTTATGGCCGTTGCACTCCTGATTGTGCTGGCCGTCAATGAAAAGCCTTTCCGTGAAGGCCATGACTTCATTGACAAATACGTTGAAACCAAAGCACATTGAGGTGAAATGAAATGGCAGAATATATGATTTGTTCCACGCCGCGAGGCACCGGAAGGTATGTTGCACAAACCATTCCGCATGATTATAAGTGCATTGAATATATCGGTACGATGCAAAAGGATTACTTCGGTAAGATCACAGCGACCTGCCCGCGTCTTTTCCCGACGGAAGAAGCGGCGAAGCAGTATCGGAACCGATTCTGCGATGAACGCAAGCTTCCTCTGTGGTATGTTCGTGAATACAATGCCTGTTGCAACGATGTGTTGCCTGCAAAGGAGTGTGAGTTCGCATGAAAATGACCTATAAGACCCTGTTCGGTTCTCTTTGCCGCCGCGAAGCGGAACGCTTCAAAACCTATCTCGAGCAGAACCTGTTTACACCGAAAACCTATATGGTCGGCGATGACCTGCTCTGCATCGAAGTCGAATTGACTCCTACGGAAGCCAAGAAGGTCAGCAAGTATTATGATTTCTATATCAATCGTAATACCTGCGTCAACCAGCCTGCGTGAAAGGGGAATGGATATGGAAACTTACAGACAGATGCAAACGCGCCACCAGAAGGAAATGAATGGCTTTCCGATTGCGTTCGCTTATAATGAAAAGCAGTTCAACGATGGTATGAACAAGCTTGGCCTTGACCCTTCGGAAACCGACAAAGTTGTCAGTGTATTCTATGGCGCATTCATCCGTAAGGAAGATCACCCTGCGCTGATGGAAATGTTTGAGCGTCACACTCGTGAAGAGCGTGACGCTTTTGTTCGTAATGAAGACGATTGGGCATATCATGCCTTCCGGTATGAATTGGCCAACCATGAATTCAGTTACACTGGCGACTATGAGCCTGCCCTGGAAGCCTGCGGGTTTACCTTGGAAGAGCTGAAACAGTATCCCGATTTGGTGGTTTCCTTCCGCCGGGCAATGCGGGATGGCATGAATAATGACGATGGGGAGTGAATAATATGATTTGCTATAGCGATCTGAAAATTGATAAAAGCCCGCCTTGAGCATGGATATGAATACCGTGCTATTTATTCCCTCCGCTTTGAGCGTGAGGATTTCGATGACCTGGACTGGATCAATGTCTGGTTCAAAAATGTCGTGTAAACAGCTATCCCTTATGGAAGGGGATAGGGGCGTAGTCCATAGCGTCCTTAGACACCTCCATTTCCATACATAGCAGGAGTTGGTGGGCCTGCCGCTAATGAATCGTTTGCTCCCGATTCATTGGTGAAAGCATCCCACCACCAAAGCGGAAACGCTTAACATAAACAAATCGGAATCCTCACGCAACAAGGCGTGATGATATATAAGCAAAAATGAACAAAAGACAAGGAGCAAAAATTATGAAAAAGTCCAACAAGTCCAACAAGTCCCTCAGCTCTGACATCATCCGCAGCAAGATGATCGTTGACGCAGCCGAGAAGAACGCTGTTGTCATGAACGGCGAGAAGATCATGAACATCCCGGTTGACCTCTGCTTCGTTGATAAGAATTATCAGCGCGAGATCCGTGGAACCCGTTCGTCCATCATCATGGATATGGCAAACAACTGGGATTATGCAAAGGCTGGCCAGATTCAGGTCTCTTACCGCGATGACGAAGGCAAGTTCGCCATCATTGACGGCCAGGGACGCTGGAAAGCAGCGAAAACTGCCGGTCTTTTGACCATTCTGGCAAACATCAAGACCGGCCTGAGTGTCTCCGATGAAGCGAAGCTCTTCGCTGAGCAGGATAAGAACCGCGTTAAGGTTTCGGAGCACGCCAAGTTCCGTGCCGGTCTCATCGCAGCAGAAACGGATTCGGATTTTTCCGTATATCCTGAGCTGGCCCAGATCATGAAAGCGAACGGCGTTGACAACCCCGCCCATGTTTCCGCCATCACAGTTGCCCTTCATGTCATGAAGAAGGACCCTGTTGAGTGTGAGTGGATCTTCAAGACCATTCGAAAAGCAAACTGGCATGATTGCAAGGCTGGCTACAGCCAGTATGTTATGAAAGCACTGGCCATCATCTATGAGGAGCAAAGCGAACTGCTTCCCAAGGTTGATAAGAACCTGATCCCGTACATGCAGAAGACAAATCCCGGCTTCTTCCGCGATGCCGCCGGTACTTACGGTACGCCGTATGTAACGAAGTCCCGCAATGTTGCCAACATTATGATGAAGCTGCTCTGCGGTGACAATGTGATGACCAGCAAGCTGAAGACCTTAATGGCAGAAGCCAACCTCGCCTGACCTCGCCTGAGGAAAATTTTCCGAAGGGGATTGACACAGATTGGTTTTCGTAGTATGATGAGCACATCAGAGATACCAAAACCAACACAGGCCGGACGCCTGACAGTACCGGGGCAGAAGTAACTGTCACCATGGTCATAAGACCAAAACATAAACGAAGAAAGGAATGATTGTAATGGTAGTAGTTAAGAACCCAAGACCCATGTTTTCCGTACATAAGTTCTTGTATGGTAATGTGGAAAGTTACGCTTTGTTCATTCCGACAGGGAATGGGCAGACATGCCATATCATTCGGGGCGATGATCCCGATGGTATTGTACAGCTTCACAATGCAATCGTGCGGGCGATTGATCGGGGAATTTTTGCAACCTTTGTCGGTTGTACCTTCGGTGAAATCGTAACCGCAGCCAATGCCAGACTGATTGAGCTGGCGATCCGATCGTATGATAAAGCCATCGACAGCGATGGTCTTATCGATATTTTGTCCGCCCTGCCGACTGGCAGGATTTCGTAACCCCACAAACATACCATAATCAACACGGAGGCAACTTATGAAAATCGCAATCGTCGGCAATCAGGTCTGTATCACTTCCAATTACAGCTACGATGAAATTGCCAAGGTCAAGCGTGATCGCCCCGAAGCCCTGAAACTGTATCAGGGCACTGGTGAGGAGCGCATCCATGTGTTCTCCATCTCTGTCGATCAGACTGGCGGCATGAATTCCAAGTTTCTTTGCTTCGGCGCAGGGGATAAGGACATCAACGGCAAAGCCATTGTCATGTTCCCGGTGCCCGCCCATGAGGACGGCAAGGCCAAGGAAGCTGTCGCTGAGTTCATCGGTCCCCGCGCTCTGTATGCCAAGAGCATTGAACAGCAGATCGATACCGCGCTGACCGAAATCGGCAACGAGCAGAACTCCATCATCAACCTGATCGAAGCCTGATAACACGGCTCTGAAATTAACACACATACGAAAAGGAGATTTCATCATGACTATCAATGTTTACTGTGGTTCCGTTGCTTCCCGTCACCTCTATGAGGTTTCTGATTCCGATACCATCAAGAGCGTCATGGAGCGTTGTTCCGAGGAGCACGGTGTCGATTTCAACAAGGGCATGACCAATCTGAACGGTATGCCCCTGAAGATCATGGATATGGATAAGACCTTCGCCGATTTCGAGGTGTCCGACACCGCTTTCCTTGTGAATAGTCCTAAGAGCGATGGTGGCCGCCAGTAATCAGTGAACGGGGATCCCCGTGGAAAGGAGTGATGGGCATTGTTTAATGCAAGGCAAGCAGAACCACTGTTCAAGGATGTCCTCGAAGTACACGGGGATTATTTTTGGGATAATGATACGCTCCCTGCGATCGTCATGACAATGTATGCAGGCATTCTCCGTGAATGCGGCAAAAAGATGTCCCTGTATTACGATTCTGGATTATCCAATTACAACGATCTGCCGGAATACAGCTTCATTCTTAGAGAACGGCGTCTTGGACACGTCGAAGAAAAAGGGTTTCTCGACAATGGGTATAAGGAAAACAGAACGGTCAGTATCTATATAAAACAGACCACCATGGTCGATGTGAATCTTTATATCAACAAAGAGAAGAAGATCACGATCCTTGTAATCGACCGCGTTGCGGTAGGCTATCGTGGGTTTTGTATTGCTTTAAATTCGGCTTGTTCTATTTCGCCGATTCTGTTCCCATGGCTTGACACTGTCAGCAATGAGAACCTCAAAGTTTTAAATAGGCTTGCTCTTCGGCACATAGATTCCCTAAAAGCCATGATGAATGCCATCATCAACGATGACAGCCTGAAAGAAAGCCGTCTGCGTGAGATCACAAAAGGACTCTGCGTAAACAGATTCACGGAGCGTCTGGAACAGATTAACGATGAATACTGCGGTGTGAACACAAGGATCAACTCGTATTACGAACAGATTCGATTAGCACAGGCTGAACTTGAAAAGCTTTTGGAAACCAAAGAATGCCTCGAGGAACGTATTCGGCGCGGCGATGAATTGGACGAAGAGATTTTTAATTATCTCATGTCTCAAAAGAACATCATGGTTGTGGATCGTGTGGACGACAAGCTCCTGCTTCGTGCCTACGGCGATTTGGATTACATCGATGAATTGATGTATAGGGTTTACATCGCAAATGGATCGAAACGCTCGAATCTTATCGACCTCTTGTCCAATCATTACAGGGAAAAGGATGTGCGTAAGTTCTTCAGTGATTGCTGGGGTGGTGAACCTCGCTATCACATGCAGGTATACGCTGATTTCGAGGTAAGCAACGATGCGTACATCAGTCGTGACAGTGATTACGAATGTCGGGATAAACCTGAAAATTACATCCGCGCGCCACACATCATGTTGTATAACTGCTTCGGAAGTTTTCAAAATATAGTGGTTGAAGCGCAACGAAATCACGATTTTATCGCAGCGTTCAATGTGGCAGTCACCGCCGTCCGAAATCTGAATTTGACGGATGGTATCGTCTGTGCCAGCTTTGCAAATATGCTTTGTGAGAATCGTAAAAGCCTGCGGTTTATCCGTGATAACGAAGGGAACTTGTTCACGCTTGATGAAGTGATGGATAAGATAGCTCAAGAGGAAAACAAATGACAAATGTAAAAGATTCCGGCTTTGTGTTCGCCGGTTATAACTACCCCAAAAAGCCAGCAACGATTTTGTTTAATCCTGGGTCATGGGTAAAGATGTGCTCGCTGGTTACGGCCTGCCCGACTGAGATTGCGTGGAATGGTCTCGTAAGAAAGATCACCGACAGAAAGTACATCGTCTATGACATCCTGACCTTTAAGCAGTATGTCAACGGCGCGGCGACCACGACTGACCAGAATGAATATCAGAAGTGGCTGTTCCATGATAACGGTCTGAATGATCCCATCTATTTCCACGGTCATAGCCATGTGAATTTCCCGTCTTTCAGAAGCGGACGTGATGCGAACTATCAGGAAAGCATCGCCAGAAGCATGGGCAGAGATGATTTCTTCATCTTCCTCATCATGAATAAACGCGGCGAAATGCACGGAACGATCGTAAACAACAAGCTGCAGTGTGTATGGGATACCGATCATGACAATCTCTGCATCGGTATAACAGGCATGTCTCTGTTTGTTAAGGATGCACTCAACAAGGTCCATCCTATGTCCGAGCTGCCGGAGCAGGCAACTGCCATCGGAGACGAATTCATCACACCGGATTCCGGCGCAGATGATGCTGACCCTGATGAGGAAATGCTCGACCAGTTTACAAAAAACGACCCGTGGGCAAGGAATGAGGTGTAAGTCATGGATCTCAGTAAGGTATCCGGTTTCTTCGACCCAAAACAGGTGAAGGGCGTTTGCAATATTATCGGCGCGGGAAGTGTCGGAAGCGTAGTTGCAGAACTTCTTGTCCGCAACGGCATTACGGCAATCAACCTTTTCGATGATGACATCATTGAACCGCACAACCTCGGAAATCAGCTTTATACCGCAAAGGATATTGGCCGTCCTAAAACCGAAGCACTTTCGGAACGGCTCATGTCCATCAACTCTGAGTGCGAAGTGGAAACGAAAGGCAGGTATGAAAATCAGCGTCTTTCCGGATATGTGTTCCTTTGCGTAGATAACATCGAAACGCGGAAAGCAATCTGTGAGAAGAATAGCTTCAATATGAATATCAAAGCCGTGTTCGATTTCAGAACCGGCAAAACCTCCTGCGAAACCAGAGCGGCTGCATGGAATGACAGAAAAACTGTCAACATGTTTATCTCCTCGATGGATTTTACACATGACGAAGCCAGAGAGGAAAACCCCACGACAGCCTGCGGACAGTCTATCGGTCTTATGTCTGTAGTGATGCTGGTGTCTGCTATCGGCGTGGACAACTTCATCACATACATCAAGTCCGGTGACTACAAAAAATGTATCCTGATGGATGCGTTTGCAAATGGTGGGAGCGTGATTTCAATGTAATAAGCAATTTATACACTGAATTTAGATAAGCCGATGTAATTAGTTTCTGTAATGTATATTTGCGTTCGCGCAAAACTTCCGGTATTACCGAAAGTGAAATTTTGATTGAAGAAGAGACAGGCCTGCAGCCAGCTGCGACCGGTTTCCAGGTACCGTCCCTGAGTAGCAAAGGAAGATCGACGCAGAGGTCTTCCCAAGATCAGTCGATGGCAAGTAGTTAATGGCATCTATTTGCGAGCAAGATTCGACCAGTCGGGGATCACACAAGATCGTTCACCCAGTTATATATCGTGGCAGCAAATCCAATTCCTACTCAGATTACAGAAACAACTCACAGAAAGGAGTACAGGATGATTTATATCACCTATAGTCAGCCAGCACGTTATCATCAGTTGACATTTGAAGAAATGATGGCTGGTATTACAGTCAATGACATTGCCGAGCTGCGAACCGGTACTGCAAGCGGAACGCGAACCGTTTGTCTGAAGCGAGTCCCGAAAAAATTCAGGGACGCTGCCAATATTCCGGAGCTTCGCGCACGACTTCAGATGTTTACGGATACATATAACACCATGATTTCAAATCCGAACCGTCAGTCCTACTATTATAAGTTCTTCATCCCGAAAAAGTCCGGCGGCCTACGCGAAATCAATGCGCCTCTTCCGGATTTGAGGGCTGCGCTCGTTCAGCTTCATACGATCCTCTCTGGTGCAATGCTCGCCGACCATCATACAGCAGCGTTCGCCTATGTCACAGGCCGCTCTACACTGGATGCTGTCAAACAGCATCAGAAATGGGAATCCATGTGGTTCGTGAAGTTTGACCTTCATGATTTCTTCGGAAGCACGACACTTGATTTTCTGATGTCCACCTTTTCGAAAATCTACCCATTCTGCATCCTGTGCGAGAACAAGAGCGGTGAGGATCTTCTCCGCAAGGCTCTGAGCCTGTGCATGCTCAATGGTGGTCTTCCTCAGGGCACTCCGATCAGTCCGTTTCTTACCAATGTCATGATGATTCCGTTTGATCATCGCATGTTCAACACGATGCGCAATTTCAGACTGAGTGAAAACAGAACCGACCGTTTTGTGTATACTCGGTACGCTGATGATATGTGTATCTCCTGCCGTGCCGGTTTCCGCTACAAGACCGTGGAAGATTACATCGTCAGCACGCTCAAATGGATGAATGCGCCGTTTGAGTTGAACCGTGAAAAGACTCACTACGGAAGTCGGTGCGGTCGCAACTGGATCCTTGGCGTCATGCTTAACAAGGACAATGAGATCAGCGTCGGTGAAAGGGAAAAGAAATACTTCGAGTCGATGATAACCTCCTACTACATGAGCCATGGGCGCGGTGCATATCGCGGTCATTTCGATAAGGCTTTGATAAAGCCATGGCCCATGGAGGATGTCAAAAGACTCCACGGTCTGTATTCCTATTATAAGATGGTAGAACCGGCTCGGATCGCCGAAATCATTGAGGAATACAACAAGAAGTTTGGCATGAATTTTGAGGCACTTCTCAAAATGGATGAACAGTTAATAGCCTGATAGTCGCGCAAGCGATTTGTCATAGTTGAATTTTGTGTAACGCATACTTTGCAAAGCAATGCAAAGGCATCCGGTATTACCGAATGTTTCTTTTCGATAGATAGAATAACCTCCGACCGACAGAAGGCGATGAAGCTGAGGCACCAGCATCCCACGATCCATGGTGGCTCACACCCGGGGACGCATCGATTCCTCCCGGGAAGGCAACGATCCCAGAAATATTAACAACTAATAGGGTGCTCAACCAGACAGTTCAAGGATATCGTTAGTTGGTGAACATCTCCAGTTTGCCCTAATTCGCCGACTTGAGGATTACGAATCAGCATTCGAGTTCGCCCGCATTTAATTCAGGTTACATAGAATTCAACTTTTTTGTCACGAAGTATAGTTTGTAAAGTTTTGCAAACTCGTCCGGTATTACCGAACGAAAATTTTTGATAAGGAAAGGGTAGCGAAGGCATGTCAAGTTCGTCGATCCTGGCAGCCGTCATCCCGATGAGTTCCTAAACAGCCATCTCGATCAGAAGGAAAGCGGACATCAGACAGCTACTTTCGTCAAAGATCTGAGATGCGTAACCAGTCCAATCCAAATGCACGAATACAATCGTGAGCCTGAGCACGAGAATCGAGTGGGACCTCGATACCAGGACATTATTCTTCAGTTCGTGACAAGAACACCAAGCGTTTCAGCGTATAATATTCGGTTTCATGATCTCTCCATGAAAACTGATATGCTTCCGGTATTACCGAAAGTAAGTATTTGTTAAGAATTTATACTGACACCATATTGCGTTCCATGACCCGTCATGGAACAGAGGCTGAAACGCTTTATATTGCCATTATCCATTTTTACCATCTTTCTCCTAAAAAATCCTGTGCCTACAGGTTGGCTTTCGGGTGGAATAGCAACCCGTTCATGATGGGCTTTCGCCAAATGGTAAGGCAGATGACTTTGACTCATCCAGTGTCGGTTCGATTCCGGCAAGCCCAATATCTAAATTTTAAACGCACACACGAAAGAAAGAAAGGACAACAATCATGCTTATTTATGTAAAAGACTCGGTAGCCAACGAGAGCTATCTCATTATGCTGCAACAGGGTACGGGTGATAATCTCTTGGACGAAGACATTGAGGACGGATATGTCGGATATGTGAACTATTATGTCGATAGGTTCACCGGTCATTACGGAGACGATAACGGATTCCATTTTTATGATGGTGGAATGTTTTTGTGCACACAAGAAGAGTTCCGCCATATAGAGCAGGGGAACATGGAGTACCTGCTCGATGAAATTATTCCCTATATTTTTGCAAGCGGTTTGCGCAACATCAAACTGCCCAATGGCGTCACCTACAAAATCGTCGATAAAGAATTGGAGGAATAATTATGACCGGATTCAAAAAGATCGTCAATCCGTGTACTTGTAATGTATATGGCCGTACACATCCCGTCAATGCCTATGCAAAAATCGAATACGATGGCACTCGTCTGAGTATCTGCGGTGTTGTTGGTCCTAAGCCAAATGGAGATTGCGTCGGTGGTGCAGGCCAGTGCGTGGATGAAATCAGAAACGGCACACCCGCTACAGGCTGGAACAATGAAATGCTTCGCAAATTTTGCGATTGCTGGGATTTTTGGCATTTGAATGATATGCGTCCGTATTGCCAACATCAAAAGGCGCTTTGCTGGGATGAACTGGCAACCGAAAAGGTCACGATTTATCACTATAGTCTCACGCATGAATATTTCATGAAACAGCGCGAGCTGAAGAATCGTGCAAACCGTAAGCTTGGTGAAGATGGGTTTGCCACCTTAACCGATGAAGAGAAGGAGCTTTGGAACCTTCCAATCAATAAAACAACATGGAAACCTCTTGATGACCCGCGATACGAACCGCAAAAAAAACAAGAGTGGAACAGCGGCGCGACAGAGGAAAAGACGCTCGGTTGGTTGCGCCCCGATGAACATCCCGATGGCATTCTCACGAAGCCGTGCCCTGTGTGCGGATATAAATATGGAACCGCGTGGAAAACGGAACAAGTCCCTGAGGATGTTCTGCAGTTTCTTTATAACCTGCCGGATACCACAAGGCTTCCGGCATGGGTATGAGATGATACATATTTTCGTGATATGAAAACCATGTACAAATAGTCAGAAAGGATGGCGGAAGATGTCTAAGTGCAAAAAGGGAATCGGCGCATACCCGATTTGTAATACCGCAAGCCTGAATGTTTACGAAATTGATGATGCCAACGACCGTGTTCTCGTAAGCCTTAATGATATGCCGCCTCGTTGGTACAAGATCCGCGAAGCCTGTAATGCGGATACTGGTGAATATAAAATGGGCTTCAACTACGGCGGCGTATTTGTCCCGTTCTCCGATGTAATGCGTGTGGACTAAAGAACCATTTTATGAAAGGACAACAACGATGAAATTACAAGCGCCTGTTTATGGGTATAAAATTTTCAACCCTGACTGGACCTGCCGCGATAAGAAGTACACCTGCCCCGGCGAATTTAAAGAAGATGTAAAGCCTATGCTTTGCGGCGCCGGTATGCACTTCTGTCCTGACTTGAAGGATTGCTTCACATATTATCCGAACAATCCGAACAATCACTGCGCTGAAGTCGTTGCCCTTGGTGAAATTGTGCAGGATGGCAACGAATGTGTAACCAATCACCTTCAGATTATCCGTGAAATCCCCTGGGATGAGGTTCTGAACCATGTCAATCATGGAAAGGGTTGTACAGGTGTCTGCAACACAGGCAACTGGAACACAGGTAATCGTAACACAGGTAATCGTAACACAGGCTACCGTAACACCGGTGATCGCAACACAGGCTACTGCAATACAGGTAACCGTAACACCGGCAACTGGAATACCGGCGACTGGAACATCGGTGACCGTAACACTGGAGACTGCAACGCTGGCAACTTTAACACCGGTATCTGCAACACTGGCGACTGGAACACAGGCGACTTTAACACAGCTTCTTTTTCCAACGGTGTCTTCTGCACTGAAGAACCTGAAATCCTAATTTTCAATAAACCTTCTGGCATGACCCTCAGACAGTGGCGCGATAGTAGAGCTTGCTATCTGCTGAATCAGATTCCGTTCATGCTCGATGCTTGGGTATGGGATTATGGAATGACCGATAAAGAGAAAGAAGTCCATCCTGAATACAAGACAACCGGTGGTTTTTTGAATGTTCTGGATATTTCTGACTGCTGTGTTCGTTGGTGGAAAAGCCTTGATGAATTTGACCGGGATGTCATCCGTTCTATTCCCAATTTTGATGCAGCCATTTTCAAGCAGATTACAGGTATTGACGCAGCAAAAGAGTGATTTTCGCCGCGCTGATGCTGTAATACCAGCAGCCAAGGGTGAAGTGTAAAAACTGATTATTGTATCCGCTTTTGTACGTTGCCAAGAAAGGATAACTTGTTTTGAATAAGGAGAATCACAATGAATGTATATGGTCTTCCCAGCAATGTCGGCAGCTGGTTTCTGACAGATTCCGACTGCGCCCAGTATTGCCGCAAGCTCTCACCTACCAGGTATGAATTCACCCAGATCGTCTGGTTGGACACCACAGAAGATACGGATAAAACCTATTGCGTCACGCGATCCGTTGAAGATGTCGGCGACATGACTCTTGATGAGATCTCAGGCCATATCAGCAGCTACTATAAAACGCTGTTTGGAATGGTGGAAAGCTACGGCGGCCTTCATGACACCGGCAAGAATGCGCTCACGGTCGCAGACTATTGCCAGCTCATTGCCGAATGCGCTTTTGAAAATGAAGTCGGCGAGAACTCCATCTCTGAAGTCATGGACTGGAATCACTGCGTAGACTTTCAGCGCTGTAATATGCTTTCACAGTAAGGCTGGGAGGGACGAATCGCATGAAATTCCTTGTCGTACATACATACCTTGAAGAGGGTTATAATCCCAAAATCATAGAAACTCGTTGCTTTAGAAGTTACAAACAGGCAGAACTTGCTGTAAGGAAAATGGTAAACGATGAAAAAGAAACGCAGTTTTATGAGTACAACAGGGAAACCTTCGCAAGTGAGGATGAAAGTGACTTTTATCTTGCGCCGATTGGTAACGAATATTGTTACTACGACTGGTGGCACATCTACTTTATCGAGGAATAAATGACTATGAATAATGATCTCTGGTATGTCACTACCCATCACTGGGAGGACGATTGCCGCGATTGTGCTGATGTAAAATTTTTCCCATCGGCGAAAGCGGCCACGGATTATGCAACGGAACAGCGTGATAAATTCATCGCCAGTTACGAGTCCGACAACTACGGGGTCGAGATTCTGTCTGGCACAAGCAACGCAGCATACCGTGAAACATGCGTCGAGGTTACTGTCACTTACCCAGGCAGTGATGCAATCGCTGTCTGCGAAGAGTACAAAATTGGTGAGGTGCGTGTGTCTGTATGAACAAAATCAAAATCGTATCCGCGTCGGAACTGTCAAAGGTGATTGATGCTCCGCGCAGTAATCGCGGCCTTTACCTGTCGCTGGAATCTAACGGAACCGATATCGTCCTCGTTGCCTGCGACAACAGCACCGGAGACGCATGGGTGGAAGAGTTCTACAGCACAAAAGACGCCGTAAGATGGCTGGAAAGAACGTAAAAGAGTGCTTTTATGAATCGAGGTGACAACATGAATTGGTACAAAGTTGTTGGCGTTATGGATGACGGCGCAAGAATTTATGGCGAAGAAGTTATTCTTGCCGCCAACTCCAAACAGGAAGCCAGTGAAAAAGCAAAACGAGTTTTGCATAACAACGCCGAAGATGTGTTTCACACTGACCATGTTTTTGACCTTGACCCTGAGCTGGCTTACGTTTTTTCTCTCAGAAAGAATATCCCCATTCGCTAAGAAATCGTTTTATGAATTGAGGTAACAGAGATGTACAACATCGAAAGGATTATCAGTGCCGCAAATGACTGCCATTATTATGAGCCTTTTGTGTTAGATGTCAGACGGTGCGAAACTGCCATCACAATGGGCGGTCTTATGGCTATCAACGCTGAATGTTTTCTTGATGCTTTGAGCGAAAAAACAGATGCAGAGATCAAAGAATATGTCAGCGATAAATATAAGCCCGGTATCTTAGACCCGTTCAAAGGAACGTCTTTGTACATAAAGAAAAGGTGATAACGATGACTAAGAAAGACTTAGAAGCTCTGCGTAACAAGCATTGTTTGGAAGCAAAAGCAGCTTGTGAGTGCTACTCGTTCAACGACTACAATTATGAGCTGGGTTATGTAGCCGCACTGAATTTTGTGCTGAAACATCTTGATGAACTCTGTGAAGAAACCCATGAGGATAGTCTCATGCAGCGTGCTACTGAAGAAGCCAAGTATTACATCCGTGAATACTTCCAAAGCAAATACGATTGCGGGTGGTCCAAAGATGAAATCGAAGATCGTATCCAGCGTGTCCTCGATAAAGGCGATGCAGAAACGCTTGCAAACTCTTTCATCGACAGCGCCGATGACGGCATCCCGAATGATGAATGGTGCAAAACTATCGTGAGAGATTTCTATGACTGAGAGGTTTCCTATGCATTGGTATTATATAAGCTACAACTGGTTTGAAAACGATGGGACTTTGATTGGAACCTTTTCGCAAAGTGTCTACGCCAAGAGTCAAGAAGCTGCTGTCAAATGTGTTGCAAGGAGTTGTTCCCTCTCGGATGATGACAACGATGACGGCATGAAGAATTTTGAACTAATTTTTGTGAAAGGGTAAAGCTTATGTGTAAATGGTATTACTTGTGTACATATTCTTTTGATCCAGATATTACTGTGGTTGGCCCATTTGATAGTGAACATGAATGTTTTGAGGCAGCAGATCGTGACGCCTGCAAAGAATACGACAATAGTCTTAAAAATGGTATTCTGAGAAGTGATCGTCAAACGAATAGAATCACACTAGAAGAAAGTACGCCAGAAAATGATGTGACAACATGGTCTGTATTCAGTATTAGTATCGACGAACCTCAATATGTTCTCAAGCGAAACATCCGTACATCCCGTGTTCCACTTTATATTTCTTTGGACGAATGCGCAGATACAGCTTGCCTTGCTGCTGCAAAAAGGTTTGACTTTGAAGCTGCATCTGCAGAGCAGGAACGTATCTTTAAGGAATATGGCGACTTTTATAAAATTATAGAAGTTGCAGAAAACGAATAATCACGATACTACGATAATATCAAATCCATAAAATTTATGTTTGATGGAGGTGCTGTATGACTTTTCAAACCTTGCAACGAATCCACAAGGCTCTTTCTGATGCACAGGAACGCGCAAATGAAACATTGCGATATACAGAAGAAGCAATCGCAAGATGCAATAGGAAGGGCATGATTGCCACGTCTACTTTATTGGACAACCAAAAACGTTATTCAAACGATTGTGATGAACTTTCCCGTGCAATCGAAGATTTTGAATCTTACGACTGGCATTGACGGAGGTGTGACATGACAGACCATTCCTACGAGGACGCAATCCTCGAAACCCAAGACGGTATATTCGATAAATGCCACTATTGCGAATTTAAAGGCAGCGCCTGCCGCAATCAGTGCATGGAGCTAAAACCTATCTACAATCCGAACTTGAGGTGAAAAGTTGTATGAAAGTCGAACTAACTAGCCTTCAGATTCAGCTTGTTACAAATGCCTTGTCTTTCTATCGTGAAGCAATCGAAAACACCGCATGTATCGCGATGTACGATGAGGAACTGCTAAAAAAGTACAATAAAACAAAAGCTGAATGTACCTTCCTACTTGAAAGCCTGTCTAAACAATAAAGAAAATGCGCCATGAAAAAGTATACCTGTTATGTGTATGAACGAAATCGCAAATTCTGGGACCGGTATCTCGTTGTAGCCGACTGTGAACTCCTTGCTGAGGTCGAACTCAAGCGTCGTCTCGATGAAGAAACAGATACAGGTTCAGACAGCTATGACATTATGTCTGTTGTCGAATGTAAATAAAACGGAGAAGTTTTGCAAATGGAAAATGCCTATACGTCGTCACGAATCCGCAATGTCACTGCCGATCTTATCAAGCACAATGACGACAATCTTGAAATTTCTGACCCTGGTTATGATACCGGTTATATTGAAGGTGTCCATGATGGCCTAATCGATCTTCTGAACGAGCTTGGTATTATTCACAACTTCCAATATATGAATTACTAATAAGAGGTTCTGCAAATAATCACCCTTAAAAATTAAATTCATGTTTGATGAAAGGATGAAATGCCATGTATATGGTTATAAACAACTATCAAAGCAATGATACTCTGCCATACGTTGTCTCCGTGGCAAATGATTTTCAAACCTTTGATGATGCAATGAAAGCGGCAAAAGACAGTGCTGAAGATGCAATGGTAAATCAATATGCTGAAAAATACAGGGCAGATGAAATCGAAATGGAAACTGCAAGTATTAGTGTCTATATAAAAGGGCCAGATTTCATTGACTGGTGGAATATTGTAAAAGTTTGACGGGAGGCACAAATCATGGAATGGCTTGTTTATATTGACACCATTGGCACTGCTAGATGTGGTTACTGTTGTTGCCCGCTTTACTGCGATAAAAACGGTTACAGACCTATAAGGTGCCCACGTTGCGGCGCTGAACTTGATTATAGGCATTTACCCACACTGTACAAAATGGATAAAAATGATACCGGGATGTATCAAATTTACTGATTGATGGGAAGGAATTTGCTATGGGAATGAGTTATGAATATGCCGGAAGCGCCAGCTATCCGCGCTTTGACGAAGAAATCTGCGCAGTCGCTGCCGTCTTTGGTGGTGTCAAAACCAAAGATCTGAAACAGCGCGAAAAGGCCGCGCCAAAAGGCACCCTCAACTGGTGGTTTGGGTCCTACATTTCCGATGACCCCAACAAACCGCGCTTTATATTCCCAAATGGTGCCAACGAAACCATTACAAAGTGGCTTAACAACATCTACGAACCACGCTCAGTCGAGGAAACCAAAGAAATTTGGAAACATATCTGTGTACGTCATGAAATCAAGGATATTTCAAGCCAGATTTGGGATGAGCTTAGAGAACGTTATCTGCGTGACGAAGGCTGGGAAATTTACCAGTGACGGAGGTGCAGCATGAAATATACCTATACACCTAAAGGTCGTTGGAAGGCTTGCCATTTTATCCGCATGTGTGAAGTCAAACGCAAAGAAATTCTGGACGCTGGCATTGACACTGCCGACGAAACCGAACTCCCAACCGCACAGGATATTTTGGATGATGTAAATGAGGGCGTTGGTCTGGATGAAGATAACGAGTATTACAACTGCTGGGGCGTTACGGACCATTTTGGTTCTCAACTGCTCGATCTGATCGTTGGCGAAGACATCATTTTAGCGGACGAATAAAATAAAGCTTTGATGGAGGTGCAATCATATGGAAACAATTTATATCGTAGCATACGACAGCTATGAAGGCCCTGATTATTACGCTTTCCGCAACAAGGACACAACGATCAAGGATATTGACGTAGATTTTCACAACACAATTTCTATCCTGAAGGAGCAGGGATATCAGTTCACTGTAGCCTGTGATGAACCGTTCCGGAAGGAGATTTACGTTCCCGACACCGGAATCTATAACGAATGGAACATCACAGAGTCAACACTGGAATGAGTTGTCGAATGTAAATAAACCGGAGGTTTCGCAAATGGTCACTCTCAAAAATGAAATCAAGGCTACTAATCTTATTCCGCTGCGCGAGCTTGACGATGGTGTTTTCTTCGAGTTCCTTGACAAAATTTACCAGAAGTTAGCTTGGGACGATAATGATCGATGCTACAACTGTTTATACCCGTCCGAGATGACTTATGTCGGGCTTGCATACGACAAACTTGTCCGCCCCGTCGATGTCGAGATCACCGTTACCGGATACACAAAGAAAGGCTGACCATGAAAATATTATATCTCTTGCAGCTTTTATCCTGTAAACGTGATACTATACCCGTTCTTGCATCCACCAAGGAATTTGAATCCTTTTCAGTCGCCGCCGACAATGCCGAGAAAGAAGCCAGCGCATTCTTTGCATTCTACCAGAATGACGCTGTGAATAACGATAAGCCACTCCCCGTATTCCATTGCAACGATGCCCCAGACGACCCAGATACCAACCTGCTCTATTGGGTCACCGGCTATAATTTTTCCGACTATTGGTTCATCACCGAAATTCAAATAGAAAAGTAACGGAGATTCTTACTAAATGAAATCAAAATCTATTTTAAGCATCCTGCTTACCATCATCTTCGCGCTCTCCCTATGTTCCTGTGCCGAACTTGAAAGCGATTTCAACGACCTTAACGGAAGTATCACAGGCAACACCTATGATTGTGAGTTTTACTCCAACGATGGTGAAAAGTTCATGACCGTCACTGGTTCCAAAATCGACATGAATTCCAATGTGGTTAGAGAATATACGTACAACGGAGAATCCGGTTGGGGTTATACGAAAACGCTGTCCTCTGTGGTCACGATCACCATTGACGGCCATCAAATCAGTAATTGCGGTTCCACGGTTATCTTCTCGGAAGAAGGTCTTGTACCCGCTGTTGATTTCCAGATGCAGGATGTTCGCAGTGAAACCGATGGCAGTCTTGGCGATAACGCCATCATCGCTAACGTTGTGAACAAGTATAAAAATTCCTTTGGTAAGCCGGTTGTTGTTGTCATTCAGTCTCAGCTCGGCGATCCACTCTGCGCTTACAGCGGCGATGAAGTCTACTGGACAGTCTGTGAGGATTTGCCCAAAACAACCAAACTCATGATTGACGGTCATGCCCTATATATTCACCGCGCAAACTTCCAAATTATCGATAAGGACTTACTTAACTAATCAGAGGGATACATATGACAAACAGCGACAAGCTCGAATTTATCGGCCAGATCATTGACATCTTTGAGGATTTTATCGACGAAAAGGGTGCCAAGATCGACAATCCAGACCGCGACAGGGATTCCGTCGGGGACGCCTCCTGCGGCAATGTGAACATCTACGGCTGTGATTATGGCGACCTTTCTGACCGTATCGAATCAACCATGATCAACTGGGGTTTTTTCAAGGAGGAATCATAATGGATGACATGTTTTTATTAAAATCCTCGCGCCATCCGGAAGGTTTTATGAATGAAACCGATCCTGCATTGGATAGCTTTACGATCCAGCAGGTAATCGACGCCTTACATAATGAACCCGGCACCCTGACAACGGAAAAGCTGCATGGTGTCGTGCATGACATTCTCGATTCACAGCTGCATGACCTTTGGGCGATCATCGATGAAAACGATGAGGAAATCATCGCCGCCGCCTACAAAGGAAGGTCTGATGACCCGTATAAGGCACCTAGTTTCGATATGGATTGGGCAGACCGCGCCGAAGCGCTCGCTCGTGACATTTATACGTGGTGCATCAAAAATGATTGCTGGCAGGATGTCTACATCTACTATAACGGCAAGCGCATGGGTACGAGCGGTAAGGATAAAACCGGCAAAACCGTGTATCGCTACGGCGGCACGCCATTCATCGAAGACAATATGGATCCGCGTAACTACTTTGAATATGTCCGTGAGCCGAATATTTTGAGCATGAGTTTCGAGGGCACTCTGTATGACATCCTTAACAATCATGACATGTTTGCCTTTCAGGATCTGTTCAGCAAATATGGCCTTTATTACGAGCTTGGAAATGCGTGGAATCTGAGTGTATATCCGATCAATGAATAACGAAAGGCAGGTGAAAAATCATGGTAACACTTCCTATCGCACTGGTCGTTGCGTTGCCTACGGTTGGCTTCGTGGTCGGGATTTTTATTATCTCGCTGGTATCAGCGAACCATGATGACAGACCGTGACAAATTGGTACGATATTTCCGTTTCGCTCCTGTTTGTAGCTCTGTTCTTTATCGCTGTGTATATATTCTGCCGTAAGCTTTATTGCTTTGAAATGTATATACAGGACTTGGAGCAAGCCGAAAAGTCAGACGAGGAGACGCTCATTTACTTTCCGAAACGGAAACGAAAAAAGCACAAACGAAAGAAGGGTAATCATGTCGAAGGAAGTCGAACGCAAGCGTTTCAACGCGGCAAAACGAATCATGAAGGTAATCGAGTGGGAAAACAAACGCACAAAAAATGATATTCCCACAGGCTACTGGATGGATGGAAAGTATCAGTGTATTTCTAATCCGTACTGTGGTGCGCTCATTTATGAAGGGCATTATATAGACGGTGTTCCTCATAACCTGTACAATCGCGCTTCCGTGCCTATTTTCCATATCGTGGATAATGCTAAAAGTACCTGTACATATGACATTTCAAGCTTTATGCCAACCGCGAAAGGCTTAAAGGAATACGAAATCTCCGTGCGGAATGTGACGGACGTCTACAAACGAGGTTTCGGTGTTCCAATCTTTATCGGCGATGACCTTATCAATACGCGCTATCTCATCGATATGATGCAGCTTCTTCCGGATGCCTCGTTCTTTGTTGACCCAAATGAAATGTGCCGTCCGGTACTTGTCAAATCTGATTACGGTGTTGGTGTTATCATGCCGATTCGCCCCGAGGGCGCTGTTAATGGCGTAGAAGCCTTTTCTAAAAAGTATCCATGCATCAATTATCCAACAAATCCTGAAAATGTTTTCTTCAACAAAACGCTTACTAGATTTACAAAGGTGGTATCTGTATGAATCTTACTCTCGGCGATATGCTTCGCGTTGTAAACGGCCTTCCCAAAGTAAAAAAAGATGTAAGACTTACCGTGTTCGGTAAAGAAATCACTTCCATGGTCGTCACGAAAGATGATGATGACGGATGGTATGTGGACATGAGAACGGAGGAAACAAATGACCAAAACTTATAAGCTGGACAGCTTTCTGGATGTGCAAACTCTGAATGAGCTTGCAAAGAAATGCAATCATACGGTAACGGTGTTTGATGCAAAACACTCCTGGGCTGATGCGAAAAGCATCCTTGGTTTGATGAGCCTGCTTTACGCAGAGCCTGTTCGTGTAAATGTGGATTCCGGTAACGATTATGCGGATGGTCTGTTTTTGGCAAGCCTGCCATTCACGGAGGTAAACAAGGCATGATTACGAAGAAAAAAATTTATGAAAGCATGGAATACCATCGCAAAACTTCCGAATCCTACACCGGAGATAGTTTCGAATGTGGTTGGCAATGTGGATTTGCCAGCGCGTTAGAAAGCGTCCTCGATCAGTGGGATGAAATCTACCAAGCTCACCGTATGGAAAGCGCCATCGAGGATGCGAAGGATCATCTTTATGATTATATCGAGAATGATGACGAATATGAAACTGTCGTAAACAGCGGTCTGCCGGAGGTTATCGCGAAACGCTTTCTCGATAATTATGACTGTAACGTAGAAGAAAACGATCAGTACGAATCGATTATCGAGGATTTGTTAAAGAATTAAATTCTTTACATAAATACAAAACTTATAAGGAGGTACTCTATGGCAACACTTACATATACCATTCCGCAGACAAAGTGCGATAAAGGTTGTTACGTAAAAAGAAACGATGGAGCAATCGTATTTCTTCGCATCGAGCAGGATCTTGATCCTGTGAACCCGCGCATCGAGTACGATGGAAATCTTTCTCATATCATTTGCTGGCATCGCAACTATCAGATCGGTGATAATCACTCTTATAACTCCATCTACAGTCTGGAAGAGTATCTAAAAGCCGAACGCGCCGCCGGAAATGACTACTTCATGAAGCCGGTTTATATGCTCGATCATTCAAGCATCACGCTTTCTACTACACCGTTTTCAAACCACTATGATTCCGGTCTTATCGGCTTCGCCTTCGTGTTTAAAAACGATATGGTGGAGGCAGGTATTATCCAGAAGAATGATGATGTGTGGCGTAAAAAGGCAAGCGCTGTCATTGATAGTGAGATCGATGAGTACAACCAGTATCTGGAGGGCGATGTCTATGGCTACACAGAGCTTGAATACTTCCGTGGGAACTGGAAAGAAACGGATTCCTGCTGGGGTTTCTTCGGTGATGATCCTCGTAAAAATGGAATGCTTGACTCTATCGGCGGTGGCCGCATTCTGAATATCAAAAATGAGCGCGAGCTTATGAAGCGTTGGAAGGAGCTGTAATTATGGAACATATTCTTAACATTGCATTCGATTTCGATGATAACCGTGTAAGGAATGTTATCGAAAAGCAAGCCTGCGAGCAGGTAATAAACAAGCTTTCTAAGGATATCGAGAATGCTTTGGCGGCAGAGGCATCGGGTCGCTACTATAATAGAGGCCAGGCCGGAGATGGCATTGCTGCTATCGCAAAAGCTCGTGTTGACCGTATTATCGATGATAATAAAGACATTATCATCCAAGAGGCTGCAAAGCAGCTCGCTGATCGTCTTATGAGAACAAAGGCTGCCAAGAACGCTGTTGAGGCTGCAGTAAAGGAGCTGTGATGAAGAGAAATCATTCGGAAACTATTGCAGATTTCATCAAATACATAGATGAAGCAAAGGTCACTTTTGACATTGCCCAAAAGGGACTGCATGAGCAAGAGGCCATTGAATGTGATATCCTGCACAAAATGGAATTAGGCTGCACATATGAGGAACGGTGCCGACTAGCCACAAAGCTGACTGCATGCCTCAAGGAGCGCCGGTATTATAAAGACATCATCGACCAGACTCAGCCTGTTATGGAATGGTCGAACGATGGCCGTAACGCTGCGGCATTTAATCAGATCAAACAGATGCTTGGTAAAGTTCGCAAATCCGAAAAATATATGGAAACCCGTACATATAGACCCAGAACTGATAAGGTAGTGTGGTAATGGAAACGATCAAGCCAAATAAGGATAATTATGATTTCGTAGCGGAATGCCACCATGTAACGAACGTAACCAGTGAAAAGTGTTACTATTTTGCCATTCCTCGTGCAGAGCAGTATGCAATGTTCACACGCTGGAATAGTGTCAATCCGTTGTTTGACGCAGGCCAAAAGCTATGCTCCGGTCTCACTGTGTCGGAAGAAACGGCAGATATGAACATGTTTGCCATTGTGGAAGGGCCGTACATTTACGGCTTACAGGGTAATACCATGTCTGTCGTAAAGGTAAATAAGATCCTTCGCGCAGATCATTCTCCGGTATCCCCGACGAAGTCTATCATTGATGTTGTGGATTTCGCCTCTCAGTACGAACGTGACACAACAAAGAAACGTATCAACACCATTGTGGCTACGATGCGCAAAAAGAAGAATATCTTTGTAAAGAAACAGCTTCTTCCTTATCTCTGTGAGTATGACGCGGAAGCGAAGAATCTTCTGGATGAATATAAAACACTCACAAACCATGACTTCAAATTCTAAGGAGGTTTGTTATGCCTGCTGTTTGCGTTGATTTCAGTGTTGTAAAAGCTCCCAGACCTGCAATTCAAAAGAACCATGACTTTACCCGTAAGGAAGCGCCTAACGGCACGGTGGAACCTATCCGCGATGATAAGGATGTAAAGCGTGTTGCGGATTACTTTTATAAAAAGAAGATGTACCGTGAATGGTGCATGTTCATGGTCGGTATTAACTGCGGTCTTCGTGTCAGTGATTTAGTTCGTCTGCGTGTTGATGATTTCGCTGTCGAGCGTAAAGATGGTACATGGCAAACCCGTCCCATCGGTTCGTTTTTCAAACTGATGCCAAAGAAAACGGATGCTGAACGTAAATATGTCGATGTACCTCTCAATGCGCAGATGTGTAAAGCAATTCAGATCTATCTTGATAAAGTCGGTGGTCCCAATGGAAAGTATCAAGAGTATTTCAAAACCCGTGGATGGTTATTCCCTTCGGAGCGCGGCAGTATTGCAAATTCCAAGCGAACCGCAACCTGCAAAAAGTTTCCCGGCGATCCTATTGATGAAGACACTTTCGGGAAAACCATCCGTCAGTGTGGCCGCGACTTAAATCTCGGGTACCCCATCGGCACTCATACACTGCGTAAGACATTTGGTTATCGAATGTTCCGTCAATACCAAAGCAATGGGGAAGGGGAATCTGCACTTGTCCAACTGCAACAGATCTTCAACCATTCTAAGCCGTCCATCACAATAAAATATATCGGTGTTGGTTCAGAAATGCGCCGCAGCATGGTAATGAACTATGATTGCGGAATCAATGTCGATGATTATAACGAGTGAGGTGGTGTCAATGTCCGATCTGTATATCAAACAAACTTGCGGTTATGATCCGCAATATTTCATTAAGCGGCGCAGAATCAGACTTTATGGCCCAGAGCCGGTTTATAAGCCGCCGGTTCTTCCTGATGGGACACGGCAATGGCTTGTGAAGGCAAAGCCGCACCCCAGCTTTGAATACGAAGACAAATATGTCTACGCCAAAACGTCAGAGGAGGCAAAACGAAAGCTGCAAAAGCTGTTCCCATGGCACAGATGTATTGGTCCAATCGAGCCTTCGGATCTGGATACATCCGACAGAAAGAAATATACCGTGATTGAATGACAGCCCGCTGAAGGGATATAAAAACTGAATATGTATATCCCTTCTTTTCTATTACAGAAAGGATGTACATAATGTCAGTTAAAAACGAAGTTATCAAACAAATCTTTATCTCTCATCCGCTGGGCAAAATGAAAGGGATCCCGACGATTACTACCAGTATGCTTTGTAATCCTGTCTGCGCACAACGCTCAAAAGACACAACAAGTATCTGTTCTCACTGCTATGCACAGCGCGGTCTCAAGACCTACAAAGCAGCCCGTGAGCGCTATGCTGATAACACAGAAATTCTGTCCTCTCATGATTTGGAAATCTATGAATTGCCTATCCTGAATAGCCGCATCGCTCGGTTTGAAAGTCACGGTGATCTTGTCAATGTGACACATGCCAAAAATTACATCCGCATTGCCAGAGCGAATCCGTGGTGTACGATCGCTCTCTGGACAAAGAACGCTGCCTTCATGGATAAGGCTATCGAAGAGCTTGGCAAACCGGATAACCTCATCTGCATTTTTAGCTCCGACCATTTGAATAAGGTATCGGATGATTTTAAAAAGTACGATTGGGTGGATAAGGTATTCACCGTTTATGACAAGCATTACATCAAAGAGAATGATGTGGGCATCAACTGTGGTGCACGCAACTGTCTCGCATGTCATAAGTGCTATGAGCACAACGATATCTTGTTCGTGAATGAGATTCTGAAATAACAAGGAGGAAACTTATGAAATTCCGTTGCAATATCGAGACCAAAGAATATGCAAACGCCTTTGCATTTGTGTCTATCAACTCACTCAACTACGACTATATCGTCGCCGATATTATTCGTGACCTCGTGTAAAAGGAGTTTATCATGAAATACCTCGTTGTAGTAAATCCTCAGAATGATTATCTCGACGGTGCCCTTGCCAATAAGGAAGCGTGCGCCATCATCGGTGGCATCTGTGATAAAATCGTCGAGTACGAAAACAATAACTGGCCCATTTTTGTTGTGTATGATAAGCGCGACGAAGATTACCTGACCACTTATGAAAGCAAAAAAATCCCTGTCGTCCATTGCGTCCAGGGAACAGAAGGTTACGAACTCAATAAGTTTATCAAGCTGGCTCTGAATCACAAGCGTGATTATGACCGCTTGATTTATGTGGAAAAGCTCTCCACGGGGCCTTCTATGCTTGCTCCGGAAATGTGGACTGTGGCGCAATTCCTTGGTCTTCCGGATGAAATTGAAATTGTTGGCACGCGCACAGATACCGATATTCTCTACACAGCCATACTCGTAAAGAGCGAATTCCGTGAAAGACTTGTCTCGGTAGATGCCATGCTGTGCGCCGGTACCACTCCCTATAAACACAACATTGCCCTTGCCGCTATGGAATGCGCTTATATTGAGGTGAAAAATAATGGCAAAGAAGTCTGGCTCGATGAGGTGTAACTATGGGTCTCTTATTTGGACTTGGCTTGCTTGGTATTGCGTTCGGCGCGGATATTCCAAAGAACGCAAAGGTATCTAGGCAAAATGACATCATGAAGAAGTATTCGCACCCGGAATGCCAATGGCATATTGATTATGTCAAGCATCACGGATGCGATGATGAAGGCAATCGTGTTTCTGATTACTGCTATGCACACTCATACTACGATGAAGTGACGCAGAAATATCACAACTGCTTTAATGATGAAGCTGTTTACTTTTTGGCCAAGCGTCAGTGCGAGCGCCACGGCGTTGCGTTCGGCATGACAGAAGCATTATTTAGCTGCCCAGCACCGCAAGTAAAACGGTTTTTCACGGATTTAGGACTTTATAAGTGAGGTGCATTGCGTGGCGTCAATTTTTGTTATTGTCTTGTTTATAATAGAATTTCTATCCATCCCTGTTGCCCTCTGGATTAGCATCGTAACGAAAAGCAAATACATAGAGTTGTCAATGCTCGGTTATATTTTGATCCTCATGTTCGTTATGCGCTATCAGGTGGAAACAAACCATATCATTTAATAATGAGGTAATATTATGAGTGCGATTATGCATAAATGTCAAAACTGCAAAAAGGAATTTTGTGTCTTCGATGGCCAATGGGGCTATACATTGACGAGCGGTCGTGATTATAAGCGTAACTATTTCTGCAGCTATGGCTGTATGCGTAAATACGAAGTTCCACGCTTGGATCGCGTTAATAAGAAGATTCGCTTCCCGGCTTACGTGGGTGCGTGAAATCAATCGCTATTCTGTATCCGCAATGTCTTGTCCGGACTGATTCCTAGCAGCCAATCTGTACTGACATGCATCATTAGGGCAACTGCAATGATGGAGTCGTAGTTTGGCAAAATATTTCCTTTCTCCCAAGCGGACACGGTTTTTCTGGAACAGTTCAAAATACAAGCTATATGCTTTAGTGAATAATTATTTTCGACCCTCCAAGTGTATAGCTTTTCTCCGAAAGTCGCAGTATAATCAATATCCATACAAATCCCTCCGCGCACTGTCAAATAAATGGGTGGAGTTGTTGCCTCGCCAAGTATTTACAGTCCCTGGTTTAAGTGCTATACTTGTATAAAACGATAACAACCGCTCGTTGTCCATCTGCAAGTGAATTTCATCCGTTATTTTTGTGTTGTTTACTATTATACCATGTTATGTGTCCAATAGTTTGGACTATGGAGGATTATGAGTACGAAATTTTACTTGAAAAAACCGTGGCAGGAGCTTGACACCATCCAGACGGAAGCTTTTTGCAGTATTATGAATACGCTTGCGGCGAAGCGTAACACCCCGGCCACAATCTTGATTCGGAAAGTTGATAACGTCACCGGGGCGTCCGTATTTGAATCCTTTCTGTCTTTCTGTATGATTGGGTGTCTTTCGGACGATGATGGGTTCGTTATCTATATGTCCGGTCTTTCTCGTGCTGGTTCTATTATGATCCGAAACGTAGATAAATATGTACATAGGGTAGCAGATTCCAATAATGAGGTGATGTACTATTTCACCGCAAACGACATTCAATTCTTTATGAAACCTGGCGGTGAAGAAAAATCTGGTTGATTTTAGTATATTTCCAAAAATTATAGTTGTTACCCTCTTGATTTTCCGCGAGAAGTTGTGTTATAGTATAAATACAGCAAAAACACCGGATGGAGATAATAGCTATGATTGAAAACACTCGTTTTGTCAGTAATGATTCTCGTATCGAGCCGAAGGTTGGGGAGGTATGGCTGGTCAATATTCCCAACGCCATCGGTCACCAACAGCGTGGCGTGCGTCCGTTTGTCGTTACCAGCAATAACAAACGCAATCGCTACAGTCCTACGGTTAAAGGCATGACTATGACATCCCAGACTCATAAGCAATCTCCAGTTCATGTCCTTCTTAAAAAGGATATCTGTTCCTTCCTGAGCCGTGATAGTATCGTAAATTGCGAGGAAGTCACGACCCTGAATAAGGATCAGTTTATCCGCAAAATGGGCAAGCTAACGGATGAGCAAATGTGTGAGATCGCTATGGCTCGCGTCACTGATGAACCGTTCCTTTACTCTGCATTTGTAAATAATGTCCAAGCATCGCCCAGATTCAAGGAGTATAGTTTGTACTCTTAACATCATAGCACTTGCATAGTTTTCACTTTTCTGTTATTCTACATATATAAGAAAGGTGGATGCCATATGCCAATCAGCAGGGGATACTCCGAAACAGAAGAGATTGAAAACTACTTGCAGGAAAAATGCGGTGCTTATTCGGAAGCATCTTTATCATCAACCAAAAACATCCTTGTCAGAGCCGAGAAATACGCTGACAGCATCGGAAAGTCTTTGTTCGAGTTCGAAAAAAAAGACTTTGCCAACATGTTCAATGAGAACAACTGGGTAAAATACCGTTCGTCCTTTGATGTTGCCAAAACGAAGCTGTCAAAGTATATGGACTTTGTTATGCCCCATATCGCATACACCGACCCGAAGCAGAAAGACGCCATGTCTTTTCTTACCTCTCTCACTGTCAACGAACTGAATGATGCCATTTTCCGTATGTCCTATTTCCAGACGGAACATGAATTCCTTCAGTTTCTTTATAATGACATCGACGAAAGCCGCGTTGTGGAAAAGCTCGTATCCGCCATGTACTGGCTCGGTTTCTCGCCGGAAGCAATTTCCGCAACTCGCGTCGGTGACATCAGCAAAGAGAAATGCACCGTCAACGGTAAGCCTTGCTCAAAAGAAATCATCGACTTCATTCTCGACCAGCGTGAAATCGATTCGTATACGCTTGAGAACGCAGTCGGCAACATCAGAACCTATCACTTCTGTGATGATGATCACCTCATCCGCAATCCTATTGAGAGCGCAAAAGGGAAGCGGAACGATGCGGTTGTCAGTGTATTCTGCATTCGGCAGCGTATGAAGATTCTGAATAAAGAAATATCCAACAATAAAATCAAACCGAAGTATCTTCACAGTAAGCCACTTAATCTAAACCGGCAATTCTGTGAATGCTACGATTATGAACAACGCACGAATATCGAATTGAAGGAGTTCAAGTATGCAGTAAGCAACGTGGACAGTCCTTTTGAAATTCGTCTGTCCGATCCTTTCTCCGGTAAAACGGTAAAGCGTGACGAAATCTTCCTGTATGACAAAACATTGCAGGAAGCAAAGGATTTCGTGCGGAAATATAACCAATGGAAAAGCATGTTCTACCAATAAGCTATTGTGGGCCTCGCGCCCACAATCTTATCTGCGCTAACCTACTAATATCAACACAATATGGAACAGTAGTACAGTCGGTCAGTACGCCCAGCTCATAACTGGGTTCACGCGGGTTCAAATCCTGCCTGTTCCACCACGGGTCGGTTCGCTACCGAACGATGTGAGAGCGCATGGGATAGCCTCACCCAGAATGACAATGCCAGCTGAAAACGAATTACTTTTTGCATGCTTAGTGCCAATACCGCTTGTCGGTACAAAGATAGTGTGTTGACATCCATAACGATGGTGATAGTGATTTGATAATCTAAGCTGGAAGCCTACCATGGCAGTTTGGTGAAATTGGCATACACAGCGGGTCTAGGTTCCGCCGGGTAACCATATGGGTTCAAATCTCATAACTGCCACTACAAACAATCCGGCCTGGCCGGTTTATATATATATAAACAAAATCTATCAAGGAGGAAATCATGAAGCAACTTAAACTCACACTCATTATCACAGCCGGTATTCTCGCCGTCATCCTGGTATGCCTTTTCGGTGTAAACAGCTTTAAGAATAACGCCATCTCCCAAGAAGAGCGTGTCAATTCCGCCATGTCGGACATCAAGGTGTACGAGAAACGCCGTGCTGATCTCATTCCGAATCTGGTTGATACCATAAAAGCCTATGATAAGCATGAATACGAAACTCTCATGGCCGTCGTCTCCGCTCGCGGTTCTGGCGATGAAAACATTCAGGAAGTCGTTACGCAAATCAAAGCCGTAGCCGAGCAGTACCCGGAACTGAAATCCAGCGATAATTACAGAGAACTGATGAATGAGCTGTCTATGACCGAAAATTACCTGGCCGAGTATCGAGGCAATTACAATCAGCAGGTCCGCAATTATCAGCGCTATATCCGTTCGTTCCCGGCCAATATCTTCCTGTCACTAACTGGCTATGATCCAATTTCCGTAAAATACCTTGATTATGGAGCTTCGTCCGATGCGCCCACAAACTTATTCGGCTAATCGCCATACCATTTATGCCTTTGGTATCAATATCACCCTGCGGGAGATCCTTGCTAGTGTAACGATCATATCTTTCATGCTGCTCGCCGGTTTTCTTATTTCTGACAAAATCAATAATTCTATTCAAGATAAAAACGAGGAATACCAAAAGGCCGTTAAGCTGAATACTTCGCAAGAGTTTCGGTACGGTCTTCGTACCGATGTTGGCAACGCTTTCTGCTATGGTGAACTTTCCGCCGTTGATACCGTATCCTATCCAGAAATTGACGGTAAATATATGTACATTAGTAAAACGCGGGAAGAGTACCGGATGCATACGCGAGTGGTTACTAAAACAAGACCAGGTCCGAACGGAACCATTCAAACCTATACGACAACTGAAATCTATTATAGCTGGGACACGATTTCTTCTGAGCGGCTTCATAGTAATGAGCTTACATTTAATGATGTGGTTTTCCCATACAGTAAATTCGATGTTCCGTCATCTCATTACATTACTACCATTTATAAATGGTCAGATGTCCGCTATGTCTACTATGGTACGGATACGGATTTTACCGGCACTCTTTATACCAAAATTTCTGATCACACCATTGCTGATCAAAGTCGATTTTTCCAGGACAAAACACCAGATGAAACCTTAGAGTATCTTACTTCTTCTTCCGGCGTAGAACTCATATTCTTCTGGTTATTTTGGATTGTCCTTATCGCCAGCATCATTTTCTTTTTCTACTCGCGTGAAAACGCCTGGCTGGAATAACCTGCTTTGTGGGTTTATATATAAACACTTTTCTGTAAAGGAGGGGGATTTCATGTGTCTGTAACTATTACCTGTGCGCTTGTGGTTTTGGCTGCATACTGGTTCTTTGAACAACACAACCGTCCAAGGAACCTGTAGCTACATACGGAGGAATTTATGTTTCCACCAGCTTTTTTACTTCTTATCACCCTGGCCGCCTTTCTTTTTTGGTGCGAATCCAGTAACCACTTTAGTGAGATCGGTCAGACAATCATCAATTTTCTTAAACAATTTTCGGAGGATTCTAAATGAAAAAAGCACTCGGCGGTTTTACTACCGCAGCTATCCTGATTTTTGTCATCGTTGTGTTTTTGTTTTGTACCGTGCGTATCCCGGCAGGCTATGTAGGCGTTGTTTATAACATGAACGGCGGCATCTCGGATAAAACTCTCTCGCAAGGCTTTCATATTGTCGCACCTACACAGAACGTGACTACGTATTCCATCGGTATCGAGCAGTCGTACCTTACTTCCGGCAAGGACGGTGATTCCGAAGATAATGAAAGTTTTGAGGTCCCGTCAAACGACGGCAAGGGTCTGACTGTCGATATGACCTTTACCTATCGCTATGATGCAGACAGAGTAGCCGATACCTTTACCCGTTTCAAGGGTCAGTCCGGCAAGGATGTAAAGAATTCTTTCATCAAGCCCAATATCATGTCTTGGACTAAGGAAGTCACGGCCAAGTATTCCGTCATCGATCTGCTCGGCGATAAACGCGCCTCCCTTAATTCCGAACTGACTGATTATCTCAAAGCAAAATTCGAGCCTTACGGTATTGTGATTGAGTCCGTGTCCCTTATCAATATCGACCCTGATGAGGAGACGCGCTCTGCCGTTCAGAAAAAAGTCAACGCACAGCAGGATCTGGAACTTGCCAAGATCGAGCAGCAGACCGCCAACGTCAACGCTGAAAAGGAAAAGGAGGTCGCCATCACCAAGGCCAATCAGGAAAAAGAAACCGCTCAGATCAATGCCGAGGCAAAGCTCATTGAAGCTCAGGCTGAAGCTGAGTCCAACCGCCTGATTGCTCAATCTCTTACGCCAGAACTGATTGAAAAGCAGAAATACGAAAAGTGGGATGGTAAGCTGCCCACCGTTCAGGCTGGCGGAAGTTCTTCTATCATCGTCGATGCTGCCAACGATACGGAATGAGGTGATTCTAATTGCTTATTAACGGTAAACGCGCACTCGCTTACATCGTAGCTATTGATGAAATCAGACCCATTCCGAACTACGATAGGGTGGAACACGCACGAACGAACGGCTGGTGGGTTATCGTCAGCAAAAATGATAACTTCAAGGTCGGTGACAAATGCGTCTATTTCGAGATTGATAGCCGCGTCCCGTCTGATGATCCGAGGTTTGCTTTTCTTGAAAAACGCGATTTCAAAGTACGAACCTTAAAGATGTGCAAGGTCATTAGTCAGGGACTTCTGATGCCGGTCAGTGCTTTCGGGTTTGACGGTCTTCCGGTAGGAACCGATGTCACGGAAAAGCTTTGCATTACATATGCAGTCGATGATGACAATGTCAGAAAATCCACGCCGAACGCACAGGCAAAATATACCGGCATGCAGTATCGGCATAAAAAGCTTTTCAAGACTAAGCTGTTCCGCTGGCTGATGCATCACGAGCGTGGCCGTAAGATCCTGTTCGCAATTTTTGGTAAAAAAACGGACACTCCGCTTCCGTTCCCGAGCTGTATCTCACATACAGATGAAGAACGATGTGAAAACATGCCGTGGGTTCTCGGTACGGATATCGAGTATGTAGCGACCGAAAAGATCGACGGTACTTCTTCCACCTATCTTCTCGAGCGAAAGCCTTTCGGTAAATTTGATTACACTGTATGCTCCCGCAACTTGGGTCTGCATCGTCCTAAAAATGAACGCGAAGCAGATTCTTACTGGGCTATGGAGTTCAAATATAATATCGAAAAGCATTTAAAGGGGTATCTTGCGGCAAATCCTGATAAGAAATTCATCTGCATTCAAGGTGAGATCGCAGGCCCCGGCATTCAAAAGAACCCGCTCTCTCTTGATGATGTTCAACTGTTTGGCTTTAATGTCATTGATGATGTAAATGGGCGTTGGCCTTCCTATAAAGGCAGGGAACTTCTTGAGTCCTTTGGCATGCAATGGGTTCCTGTCCTCGGTACTACCACGCTCCCAGCCACCATGGAGGAACTGAAAGCCACTGCAGATGGAAACTCCGCGCTGAGTCCCTGCCGCCTGCGCGAAGGCATTGTATATCGAAGCCTTAATGGTAAAAATTCTTTTAAGAATGTCTCCAACGAGTACCTGCTTCATCAAGGCAAACTCAAACCGAGAAAGAAGGCTGCGACTAATGAATGATCTCAAGGATAATGCAACGTTCAGCTTTGGCAAAGTCGAGTTGGGTGTCGTACCGGAGGAAGCCGACATCAAACCGATCAATGCAAACGCTCATACAAACCGTGTGAATATCGCACTGTGCAACAAGATGGACGCAGTGGACGCACTCGATGCTTTGCGCCATAATATGGTTTCCAACCTAAGTAAGGCGCAGTATGTCATTATCCGCAATTCGCTGGAAGAAATGGCTGATTTGATCTGTGAATACGAAGGCAAGCCCACTCCCGTAAAACGGTCCAATGATCCATATCGAAATAATAACCGAAATAACAAAAGCAAGCGGAAAGGCGGAAAAAAATGACAAGAGTAGTATGCAACCTCTGCGGAAGAACATTCGGCATTTATGATTGCAAGAATGTCGTCAACTTCGACACAATGCTCCCTTACGGCAGTAAATATGACGGTATGTCGTTTAATATCGACATGTGCCCGGAGTGTTGTGATAAAGTCATCGATCTTATCCGCCCGCTGTGCAAATTTGACCCGTTAAATGATTCGGATTGACTTTTTCGCAAAATTTAAAAGGTAAGTTTTATTTCTATTTTTTATGCTCAAAACTACTATAATCAACACAAATACATATCAAAGGAGTAACTTGTAATGGCTAATCAGATTTTTGACCTTCCCCAGCAGCGCGGCACTTTCCAGATGCGCGGCATTGTTTCCGGCGTGGAGCGTAACAACTTTTATCAGGAAAAGAAAACCAAGACCGGTGGTGATTTCCGCTCTGTGTTCTTCCAGTGCCGCACCGGCAAGGATGGCGCACCGCATAATGTAAGCCTCAACGGCATGACGCGGGATAAGGTCTTTTTCTTCCGCCGCGAGGATAAGGCTAAGGGTATCACGAAGGATAAAAAGGAAGTCGCTTTCAAGGACCGCAATACCTTCGTCTGCCCGGATGGTTACAACTTGATCGGCATTCACTTGGGTCTGGAACAGACCGTAAACGGCAATAAGACCGATAATATTCGCAAAACTCTCGTCGAATACGATGCCTGCAAGTACATCGCCGACAACCTCAAGGATGATGAATCCGTTTTCATCAAGGGTAGCATTGAGTTCAGCTCTTATAACGGTAATCATCAGATCCGTTTTGCCCCCAACCAGATCAGCCTGTGCAAAACGCCCGTCGATTTCGATGCCGATGGTTTTAATGAAACCGCCAACTGGGAACAGAACATGGTCTTTACCGGCATTCAGTTCGACAAAGAACTGGGTGAGGCTGTTGTATCCGCAAAGATCGTCGGCTATAACACCATCGAGGATGCTGTTTTCTACATTAACCCCAATTACAGCGATAAGGTCAAAAAGCTCATGCAGAGCATGAAGAATAAACTCAAGCCATACACCAGTTTCACGGCCTCCGGCTATATGAAGGGCGTAGAAAAGATTGAGAAGGTTGTCGAGGATGACGGCTGGGGCGAAACAAGCGCCATGCAGCGCCAGTCAAGCCCTGTTGAGCGCAAGATGTATATCACCGGTATCGATCCTTCTACCTTCGATAAGGAAACCTATTCCGAGGAAAAGATGGCTGAGGCGCAGGCAAAGATCATTGCCAATGCACAGGCCAAGGCAGATTTCGGTGCCAAGAAGTCTGACGAGAAGCTGCCGTTCGACGCTGATGACTGGGGTTCCGCAAGCGCTGTCTCCGGCGACGATGACGATTGGGTCTAATAAGGGAAAGAGAGGTTTATACATATGATTCGCAATGCTTTTTCTGTCCGTAAGAAGCTTCGTATGCTCGTATACGGTGAGCCGTTTACCGGTAAGTCCACTATTGCTATGCAGTTCGCTTATCTGAAGCGCACCGACGGTGAGGATTTCCGCGTTCTCTATCTCGACACCGAGGGCGGCTCTGTTGATAACTATGTGGATGATCTGCTCGCCAATGGTGTTAAGCCGGAGAACTTCCTGATCGTCTATACGCAGTCCCTTAATGAGGTGCAGGACTACATCAAAACCGTCACAAATGATGAAGATATTACCGATGATGATGGAAACACCATCATGGACGCTTACGGTAAGCCGTTCCGCGCCGATGCGATCGTCGTTGATTCTGCAACGATCCTGAACCTCACCACCAAGCAGGGGTTGTCCAGCTTTAGTCAGCGCCGCGCAAAGGTCAAGGCGGAAGCTGCTGGTCTTGTCGGCGATGCCAAGGCCGTCAAGGTCGAAGGCGCTGGCATGGAGCTGAAGGATTACCAGGTCCTTAACTTCAAGGGGCAGTCGTTTATTTTGGATCTGAATGCATCCGGTGTCAACTACATTATCACCTGCCGTGAAAAGGACGAAACCGTAAATAAGGAAGTCAACGGTATGGTCACCGGTGTTTCCACTGGCCGTAAGATTCCCGATGGTTTTAAGGGTCAGGATTATAACGTGGATACTGAGTTCCGTCTGTACCGTAATCCCGATGATAAGTCTATCGTGATGGCTTACTTCGATAAGGACCGTACCGGTTTGCATAAGGACTGCGAAGTTGTCGAGAATCTGAGCCTGATTGAGTATCAGGATGTTCTTGACCGCAGCGCAAAGAATAAAAAGGTTGTTATTAAGAACGGTCTGAACGATGCCGTCAAGACTGAGATGGAACTGACCATGCGCGATCTCGGTATTGATGAAGAGGAAACCGTAAAGAAGGAAGCGAATGAGGATGCTGAGGCTTCCGCTGGTCCTACTGTGGATACGCTCCGCAATAAGGCACGCAAGCTGATTTCTGACTGCACTAACCCTGTCAAGAAAGCCAACGCACAGAAGGCCGTCAAGGATGCTGGCCTGCCCACTGCGTTCTCCAAGGTCACGGACATCAATGTCATGAAGCAGATCGTGTCCATCATGGAGAAGGAGATCGCCTGATGATTCGTCCCCGCAAATGTAAAGTCTGCGGGAAAGTGATCAATCTTTTCAAAGAGCGTGAGAACTGCCTTTTTGTACGTGGTGGCTACTATCATACACAATGTTTCATAGATAAGAAAAAGGCAATGAAAAGCCCCTGGTCAGATGAAGAACTGGGGGCTTTTCTTCCCACGGCTCAAGCAGAAGCGAAGGAAAAGATTGATGCACTCATTGCCGCAGAGGAAGAAATAGCAAACAAAAAGCGTCTCGCAAAGGTCGAAAATGATAAGCGTGTAGCATTTTTTGATTTCATACGCGACACCTATTACCCGGCAATCGTGCCAGGCAAGTTTTATGCAAAACTGCAGCGTTACATCTATGGCACGGATAAATCGTACAAAAGCGCAATCCCTGCGGAACACCTTCACTATATGTGGAAAAAACTTCTCCCCAAAATGAATGAGATAGACGCTTGGAACCGCGCTCACAATAAGATTATTGAAAATCGTTGGGATTATGACCTTAGCATTGTACTCAATAAATACCCAAAATATCTGGAATGGCTCAAAAAGCAAGAGGAAAAACAGCAAGCAATTTTGGACGCAGCCGCCATTAGTGAAAGTAAATCGCTTCCGCAAGCTCCTGTCGTAAGTCACGCGCAGGAGGAAAATGAGCTGGATATTGCGTCTATGCTTGACGAAATCTAATCACGCAAGAAGGGATGTGGTGCTGTATCGAACTTATCAGTAATGTGACCAACGAAATCATGCTTGTAGGCGCGATCTACAAGAATCCTGATTTGTTGGTCGAATATAGCCAATACATCAAAAGCAAATACGACTTCTATGACGAAGGTACAAAGTTCTTTTATGACCAGGCAGAGACCTTGTACGCCACACGAACGCAGGAGTTCACAAAAACAAGCGTTCTGACCTATATGGCCGAAGATGATTCCAGAATGCGCCTTTATAAGGAGTTTAAAGGCTGGAATACAATCGACGGCTATATGAAGCTTGCCAACCCGGATGATGCAAAAGGTTATTTCGAGGTTCTTAAAAAGTTTTCGCTTCTCCGTGAATATCAGCGTAATGGGTTTAATATCGAAGGCATTTGCAAACACCCTAAGTTTGAAAAGCTCAAAGCGCAAGATATTTATAAGCTTATCCGTGGCAAAGCGGATAAGATCAATACCGTTATCCTAACGAATGATGAGGCGGAGATCCTCAATACAGGACTGGATGCGACGATCAATGAACGTCTTAAAGCCCCTGATATGGGTATCTCCATTCCCTTTAAAACCATGAATGAATTGTTCCGTGGGTTTAAACTCGGCACCATGATGTGTTCCGGTATGCTTTCTAATGCTGGTAAGACGCGCTTCATGATGTCTATGGTCGCGCATATCGCCCTTGTGGAAAAACAAAAGACCCTTGTCCTTCTCAATGAGATGGATCTGGAAGCTGTCCGCTACTGTCTTATCACAACTGTCATCAATAACCCAGAGTTCCAAGAACTCCACGGGGTCAAGCTACATAAGAATGAGCGCGAGATCACGCTGGGTCTGTACCGAGATGCCAATGGTGAATTTATCATGCGTAAAACGGATGATAAAGGCAATTTTACCGAAACCTATGACGAGTATATCGCCCGCGTTTCCGAAAACAGCGAGGAATACCGGAATGTCATTGCCATCTGTAATTGGATCGATGAAGCAAGTCAGGGGCTTATCTTCGCCAAGGATGTCAGTACAGACTATACCGATAAGAGCTTGGAGTTTGAGATCCGCAAGGCTGTCCTGACAAAGGGTGTTAAGTATGTTTTCTACGACACACTCAAAAACGAAACATCTTCCGTCGGCGAGTGGTCAAGCTTTAAAATCACTACCACAAAGCTCTCGGAGATTGCAAAGCAGCTTCGCATTTTTCTGTATGGCAGCATCCAGTTGACGGATAGTGCCAATGATTACGAATCGGATATGTTGAACAGTAATAACATCGCCGAAGCGAAATCTATTAAACATGTTCTGGATACTCTTGTGCTGTATAAGGAGATCCCAAACGCCAGTCTTGGCAAGTATTATTATCTTTCCAGAAATGACGACTGGGGCGAATTTGTTCCTACCGATCTTCGCAAGGACAGGCGTTATTATATCGGCAATGTCGATAAAAACAGATTCGGTTCCAAGAAAAAGCTCCTGTTTGAGGTCAATCTTGACCGCAATACATGGTGTGAGCTGGGCGAAGTTCTCAGAAAATAAAGATAGGAGGATTTATTTTGGTCAGCATCGCTGATCTCAAGACTTATATTCTTGAGGAAAACATGATCAGCACAGTGCTGGAAGCACTTGGCTGCCATCATATAAAGCGTAAATCCGGTTACTATCAATGCGCAAATCCAGATGGGGATAATCAAACAGCCCTTTGTATCTATGAAAACGAAAATCTGACTGCGGTAGACTATACACGCGACATTGCTCATGGTCATACAAGTGCGGATATTATTTCCGTTGTGCAGTTCTTTGAGGATGTCTCTTTTCCAAGGGCTGTCTACAAAATCTGTGAGTGGGTCGGCCTCGATTATTACTATGACTTTGAGGAAAACCTTCCTAAAAGCATTCTTTTGACCAAGGAACTGCTTGCGATGCAGGGTGAGGATGGCCAGGAAATGGACGATAAGCCTGTAAGACCGATTCCGGAGAAGATACTTTCCTACTACGTCAAGCGCGTCAACCAACCATTTGCCGATGATAATATCTCGTACCTTACCCAGCGAGAATGGGAGGTCGGCTTCGACCAGATGACAAACCGTATCACGATTCCTATTCGGGATGAAATTGGTACGCTTGTAGGCGTTAAAGGCAGACTTCTTGACGCAAGCCAAGTCGATCCGGAAGAAGCAAAAAAGGCAAAATACCTGTACATAGAGCCTTGTGCAAGAAACCGTATCCTATATGGACTGTACAAAACGATTGATGCCATAAAGTCTATCGGCAAAGTTTATGTAGGCGAAGCTGAAAAGTCTGTCATGCAGATGTGGAACATGGGTGTCTACAACTGCGTTGCAACAGGCGGTAAAAAGGTAACGAATTATCAAATAGAATTGCTAACAAGACTCTGTGTTGATGTCGTATTCCTGTTTGATAAGGACGTTCAAAAGGATGAATTATTACGCCTTGGCGACAGATTCACTATCGGCACAAAAGTGTACGCAGCGTATGACGATAAAGGGATTCTTGCCGATAAGCAAGCACCTACCGATGACCCGCAAAAATTTCAAAGAATGATTCAAGAATGTGTAAGGAGGATACACTAATGAGCCTGCCCGTAAAGCTGTGGCCGGGAAGTGACAATAACCTGTCCAACCCAGCCAAGACGATCCTTCGTAATCGCGGTATCGATGATTACAAGGAATATATGAACCTTTCCGATAAGGCACTGTATTCGCCTTATCTTCTCAAAAACATTGAAGCCGCTGCTGATCTGTTTATAAAGCATATTTCTAGTGATTCCAGTGTCATCACGATCCTTGTTGATTGCGATGTGGACGGCTTCACTTCTGCCGCCATCCTATATAACTACATCCATGATATGGAGTTTAAGGGCACTGTACATACTTTATTCCATGATAAAAAGCAACACGGCCTTACGGATGATGACATTGTCGTACCGCAGGATACCACGCTTCTTGTCATTCCCGACGCAGGCAGTAATGACGCTGAACAGTGCACGGCTTTAAGCGAGCACATGGATATTCTTATTCTCGATCACCACATTATCGAGTGCGAAAATCCTCACGCTGTTGTAGTAAACAATCAGGATGGTGAATACCCAAACAAAGAACTATCCGGTGCAGGTGTCGTATGGAAATTCTGTCAGGTTGTAGATGATATTCAATGGACCTCTTTCGCAAACAAGTACACAGACCTTGCGGCTGTAGGCAACATCGCAGATGTTATGGACATGCACTCTATGGAAACCAAGCGCATTGCTCTAAAGGGGCTGTCTCAAATCGTAAATCCAGCCCTAAAGGATTATGTAAATTTCAACAGCTACTCTATCGGCAGTGATGAACCTACTTGCATTGACATTGCATTTTATGTCGTTCCTCTCATGAACGCGCTGATCCGTGTCGGCACGCAGGAGCAAAAAAAGCGACTGTTTGATGCTATGACGTACAGCACGGCAACTTATGAATACACTCCCACACGCGGCAAAAACAAGGGTGTTACGTCCGTGGAAAGCGAGGGTACACATTCTGCTCGTGAAGCAAATGGATGTAAGTATAACCAGAATAAGGAGAAGGAATCTTGTATCTCCACCTTGCGCGATAAGATCAGCTTCTATAAATGGGATAATAATAAGATCCTGTTTGTAAACGGTGACGGCATCGTTGGTAAGGAACTGACCGGTCTTGTGGCGGCGAATCTGGCCACTATGTACAATCGCCCGTGCGTACTTCTCCTGCATGATTCCAATGAAAAAGATATGTTCGGCGGATCTATGCGCAATGTTCACGGCGGCGGTATTGAGAACCTCAAAGCTTTTCTGGAATCAACAAAGTGCTTTGATTTTGTGCATGGGCATGAAAACGCTGCAGGTGTCCATATCCATAAGGATAAAGTGCCAGAAGCCATCGCCGTCAGCAATAAACTCCTTCATGATATCGATGTAAAAAAGTTCTATGTTGTGGATTTTACCCTCGACTATGAGCAACTTACAATCGGTCTCATGCGCGATATGTACGCTATGCGCCGTGTCTGGTGTCAGGGCATCGAGGAACCGTTATTCTATATCCGTTACATTCCGCTTCCGCACCCTTATTGCACCACGATGGGTAAGACTGGCGGTACATGGAAATTCACGGATCCCGACAGTTATATTGAGTGCGTGTGCTTCAAGGGTGGTAACCTGCTCGATTGGATCAGTAACGATTTCTATTCCAATGAGGTAAAGATCATCAATGCTGTTTGCAAGCTCGGTATGAACCAGTATGGTTCTCGTGTGACACCGCAGGTGATTGTCGAAGCATATGAGGTAGTAGAAAATGGGTGATTGGAAACGCGTTATCGCCATTGATTTTGATGGTACGCTTTGTCAGAGCCAATATCCAGATATCGGCGAGCCAAATTGGAGTATCATCTACCAAGCCATTCAAGAGCAAAAGCACGGCGCGGGACTGATTCTCTGGACTTGCCGGGAAGGCGAATTACTATCCGATGCGATCAAAGCCTGTGCCGAGTGGGGTTTACACTTTGATGCTGTTAATGACAGCCTGCCAGAGTGGAAAGAACATTTCGGTTCCGATTGCCGTAAAGTTGGTGCCGATGAATACTGGGACGATAAAGCAAAGTCGGTAAAAAATGGTTGCCTTGTTGATTGTGTTTATGACTGCGAAGTAATGAAGGAGATGGTGTCGAATGAGTAGTAGTTTGCATGTGCATTCAGCGTTCAGCTTATTAGACGGACTGTCTATGCCGGAAGAAAACCTCAAGCGTGCCAGCGAGCTTGGCTTAAAGGCACTAGCTATTACAGAGCATGGTGAGGTAACAAGCTGGCCTTACTACTCTGAACTGCAAAGTAAGTATCCAGATGTAAAACTTCTCTATGGTATCGAAGCTTACGAATGTGCCGATAGGGAAGTGAAGGATCCTAATAATAAATACTGGCATCTTATCCTTATCGCCCGCAACGAGCTTGGCCGTCAGGCTATCAATCGTTTGTCTACGCTTGGTCATTTGCATGGCTTTTATTCTAAGCCGCGTATCACACTTACCGACATTGCTGCCGAGGACACGGATAATCTCATTGTACTGTCCGCTTGTCTTGCCAGCCACCTTTCCAGAGAGACAGATTATGGTACATGCGTTGCGCTGGTCAATGAATACAAGTCTGTTTGTAAGCACTACTTTCTGGAAATTCAGGCACATGATAATGTAGACCAGGCCGAGTATAATCGTAAAATCATGCGTCTCGCCGCAGACACCAACACAAATGTTGTTGTTACTAACGATGTCCATTACGCCAGAAAAGAAGACAAGAAGTACCAAAGTCTCTTTCTTCGCATTGCGAATGACCGTGATACCGCTTCTGAAATCTACGATGGATGCTACTTCATGTCTGATGTGGAGATGCACACCATTCTCGACCCACAAATCGGGGCGGATGCTGCAACACAGTGTATTCTAAATACTGATATGGTAGCAGATCTCTGTGATTCCGTTACGATGCCATGGCATGAGCCGGAACTGCCTAAAATCAGCATCCCCGCTCCATACACATCATCTGCCGAGTATCTTCGTGCTCTTGTAAAGCAAGGTTTTGTAAACCGAGGCTGCAATAAATTCAATGAAGACAAGCAGCGCATTTACAAACAGCGTGTAAAAGAGGAGTTGGATGTCATTGAAAAGAAAGACTTTTGTGATTACTTTCTTATTCTTGTCGATTATATTTCTTGGTGTCGTAAGAATGGTATCATTGTTGGTCCTGGACGCGGCTCTGCATGTGGCTCTCTGGTGTGCTATCTGATCGGCATTACAGAGCTTGACTCAATCAAATATGATCTTGATTTTGGTCGTTTCCTTACGATTGAGCGTAAAGACCTTCCTGATGTCGATGTCGATGTCAGTGACCGCGCTCCTGTCGTTGAATACCTCACAAATAAATACGGTGAGGATCGTGTGGTTCAGGTTATGAATATCGTTTTCACTACACCTGTTACAAGTATCCGCGATGCAGGCAAAATCCTCGGCTTCTCGTATGCTGAAATGCAAAAGGTAAGCAACACATTTGTTCAAAAAACATGGCAGGAATGTCTTGAGGCCAATAAAGAAATCGCTGAAAATCCGCGTTATGCCGAATTGCTTGAATATGCCGGTCATATCACAGGGCGACCTCGCGGATATGGTATTCACGCCGGTGGCGTTATCGTCTGCCGTCAGCCGTACTATGAATATATCGGTATCCGCCATGGCCAAAACGGTGAGCATGTTATCTCTGTTGATAAAATCATGGACGAGCGAATCGGTCTTGTAAAGTTTGATATCCTCGGCGTTGCATCCCTCGTCGCTATTGATGAAGCTATGCGTGAAGATAATATTCCTTCGTGGGAGATCAATATCAATAACCCGGAATTTGAGCATGACAAGGCGTCCTATGATTTGATTTGCAGCGGCAAGACAGACAGCATTTTTCAGATCGAATCCAGCGGCATGAAGGATCTGGTTGCACAGCTTCAGCCCAGAAGCATGGAAGAACTTAGCGCTCTGATTGCTTTGTATCGACCAGACGCCATGCCTGCCATCCCAACTTATGTCGAGAATAAAAGGCACCCGGAAAAGGTCACTTACTTCCATCCGGACGCAAAGCAAATCTTTGAAAAGACCTACGGCGTGAATATTTACCAAGAACAAAGCATGAAAATCACAAAGGTATTCGGTGGACGCAGCGATGCCGGTGCTGACAGAATGCGTAAATGCCTTGCTAAAAAGAAGCCGGAAAAGGTCAAGGAAGAGGTTGAACTGCTCCATAGTGAAATCTTATTGCACGGCTACGATGAATCCACAGCGAACTTGATATGTGATGAATTGTCCACGAAAGGCGGATACGGATTCAACAAATCCCACTCTCAGGCATATTCTGTCATTCTTCTACAAACCGCCTACCTGAAAGCACATCATCCTGTTGCCTTCTTTAAGGCCATGATGAATCTGAATAAGGATAAGGTCGGCAAAATCAATAAGATCATGACGGACGCCCGCCAGTTCGGTGTACAGGTATTACCTCCTAACATTAACCATTCCGGTAAAAACTTTACTGTTTCCAATGGCAAGATCCTGTTTGGCCTGTCTGCTATCGGTGGCATCGGTGACACACTCGCCAATGACATTATTCGTGACCGCAAGGAAAACGGAATCTATAAGAATTTCGAGAATTTTGTCGCAAGAATACACCCGACAAAGGCGCAAATTGTTGCACTTGTAAAATCCGGTGCTATTCCCTGTAAAGATAAGCGTAGATTCCTGATTCGTTATTTCATGAATACGGCAGAGGCATCTCAGTTTAAGCCGGTCACTACACTGCCCACTAAGGCCAGGCTCCTAAGCGAGTATGATATCGACACGGAGAAGTATAAGGTCGGTAAAAAGACTGATAAGGAAGCCGTGCTTACAGTCTATAATCAAAAGCGCCGCGAGCGTTTTGAATATGAACAGCTGCAGCGTAAGAATAAACTGCTCGCAGAGAACAGCGAAAAATATCTTTGTGATGAACCGTTCTGGGAATTTCAAACACTGCAGACCTTTATCAGTGATAAAAATCCTTTTGAAGAATCCTTTAAATACATAGTGGACTTCTCTGATATCGAAGACGGCGGAGATTGCGTGCTCATCGGCATCATCTCTAATGTACAGAAAAAGAAAACAAAAAAAGGGCAGCAATATGCTTTTGTAAATCTCTATTCCGGTGATGGCATTATTGAACTGATGGTATGGCCCAATGTTTACTCAAGAAACACAGAGCTTATCATTAAAGGCTCACAGGTTGCGGTCATCGGTAAAAAGGAAGATGAATCTCATGTTGTTGTCAATGATGTAAAATCCTATAAACAATGGTTATCTGATAGAAAAATTACGATATAAGGAGGATATAAATGGAAAAAGCAGACCTGCGCTGTAATATAAAACCAGCCTATGTCGTACAGCCCCGCAATAAAACCTTCGGCCTCGAGCCGGGGACATGGTGTGTCTTTGCCGCCGAAATCACGGATGTGCTCGATGGCAATCCTATACTGCCGAACAATGGTCTGATTCGCGTTGTTGGCTGCGTTCCAAGTCTGGATCGCGACAAGGAATATACTCTTACGGCATCGTATCTTAAAAACGTATACGGTGAACAATACCAAATCATCGCAATGAACGAGCGCTGCGCCTTTGAAACAGAGGAAGATAAGCGTGCTTTTCTGCGGTGCGTCCTCACTGAGAAGCAGGTTGATAAGCTGTATGACAGTCTGGATGATCCGTTCGCTGCTGTGGCCGCGCACGATATGAAGAAGCTTTGCTCTGTAAGTGGTATTCGTGAAATCACCGCCAAAAAGATTCTCGCTAAGTATGACGCTTCTGTTGATACAGGCCCCATTTATGTCAAGCTGATGAAATTCGGCCTCACTAAGAATGCCATCGACCGCATCGCGGAAGGCTATGGCGGTGTATCAACACTACTTGCCAAGGTGGAGCGCAATCCTTATATCCTTATTGATGAAGCAGACGGTATCGGCTGGAAAAAGGCAGACGCTATTGCATTAAACGCTGGGTTTGGAAAGTTCTCTCGTCAGCGCATCAGCGCCTTTATCAAATATTACCTCAATCTCCGCGCCGAGGGTGGTGATTCATGGGTAGAGGTTACCGATGTTGTCGATGCTGCAAAGCGCGAGATAGGTATCATGGAAGAGCAAAAGGCCATTTTCCGTGATGTTATCAACACACTCAATGAACATAAGATTGTATGGATCAGCGAGAATCGCCGCTTTGTTGCACTGGAGCGTGTTCGCAAATTGGAGGAAAACATCGCCAGTGAACTCAAGCGTATCTATGATGGCAAAGTGCAAAAGCCCTATAAGGATATAGAGACTGGTATTAAAGAGGCCGAGATGGAGCTTGGTCTCGAATATACAGACGAGCAGAAGGATGCTATCCGCAAAATTACACAGTCAAATGTAAGTATCTTGACAGGCTTTGGCGGTACTGGTAAGACGACGGTTGTAGCTGGCGTTTTGAAGATCCTTGATGGTTATTCTTATGCTCAGACGGCACTTTCCGGCAGAGCTGCTGCCCGCATGTCGGAGGTCACTTCAAAAGACGGTTATACCATCCACCGCCTTCTCGGCTATAAGCCGGATGTCGGATTCACTCATAACAAGGATAACCCGCTTCATCAGCAAATTATTATTCTGGATGAGGTTTCCATGGTTGGTGCAGACCTTTTCTATCGCCTGATTCAGGCCATTGAAACCGGCCATCGTATCATTATGATCGGCGACGATGGTCAGCTTGAAAGTATCGGCATGTGTAATGTATTCAAAGATATGCTTAAATCCGGGTATATCACGGTAGCACGCCTAACTAAAATTCATCGTCAGGCCGCTAAATCCGCCATTATTACAGAGAGTATCAAAGTCAGAAATGCCATCCAGCTTACCACCTACAACTGGGTCGGCAACGAAGTCCGCGGCGAATTAAAAGACCTTGAGCTGGATATATATCGTGACGGCAAGGAATCCTTTGATCATATCATATCTCACTTTAAAAGTCTGTATGAAAACAACGGTCATGATTGTACAAATATTCAGGTCGTTCTCCCACAACGGTATCGCGGCGGTATTGCTACGCTCCGTGTGAATACGGCAATCCAAGAAATCGTGAACCCGGCCCAAGGGCAGGAAGAAATCAAGATCAATTATACAAATTCCGGTAATAATGCCTTCTACACGCTTCGCGTCAATGACCTTGTTATTGTAAACAAAAACAATTACGATACCAAGACCGTAGACGGGTATGAATGCCCTGTGTACAATGGCAATCGTGGCCGCATCAAGTCAATCGATAAACATGGCGACGGACGTATTGTTGTTGACTTTGAACAGTGGGGTGAGGTGGTTCTCCCGCGCTTTATTCGCTCCACCAATGTCTGGAATACTATAGAGCTTGCCTACGCGCTCACATGTCATAAGCTGCAGGGATCCGAAGCTAAGTATGTCATTGTCGGCATCGACAATTCCGCGCATATCATGCTCACCCGTGAGTGGCTTTACACGGCCATTACTCGTGCCAAAAAGTATTGCGTCCTGTGCGCCGAGGCGGAAGCTCTCGACTATGGCATTAAGACTAGTAATGTACCTTTTAAGCAAACTTTCCTGAAAGGCTTCATCAAAAAATATTTTGAAGAACCCATCTAAACCACTTGATTTTCCGCGAGACCTTGGGTTATAATTAAAACATACCAAAATCAACATGGCATTTGCATAAGACACGCCCTTCAACAAATGCCGTGTACTTTTTATCCGCCTATACATACCATAACCAACACAGAGGTGATGCTACTTTGAACGACTTTGAACTTGTTGAAACCCTTCGCGCATTTGCAAAACGGCTGCAAAAGTCCACTAAAAAATCCCAGAAAACGGCCGTATTGTCGCAGGCAAAAACCGATAAGAACCTGCAAAAGTTTCTCGATTTCATTTTGAACCCTCGCATCGTGACCGGTCTGTCAGATAAAAAGATTCGCCAGCAGTATCTGTTTGGTGGAGCAAACCTGATCGATTTCTTCTCCGTTTGCAATTATCTCAAAGTACATAATACCGGTAGAAACGAAGACGTGGCTACCGTCAATCATTACATCGAACGCTTTAATGCCGTGGGCACAGACTTTCTCAAGCGTGTATTCACTAAGAATCTTCCGCTTGGTGTAGATGTCAAAAGCGTCAATAAGGCCCTCGGCTTCACGCTTATTCCTGACTGGCAGGTACAACAAGCTTACCTGATCGAGAAACATCCTGTAAAACAGGGCGAATGGATCGCAATCAGCCAGAAGATGAATGGCTGCCACGCATCACTGTATCACGGTGATATGATTTCCCGTCAGGGAACAAAGTTCTCCGGTCTTGACCACATTATCAATGAAATCTACTCCGTTGTCGAAAACGCCGACAACTGGTTCTTTGATGGTGAGTTAATTCGCAAAAATACGGATGGCATTTCAGATAACGATAACTTCAAATTGGGCACTGGTATTGCAAACAGTAAGGATGCCGACAAGACCTGCCTTGAATATGTCATCTACGATATGATGCCCGCCGCTGAGTTCGATGCAGGCCAAAGCAAACTCAACTATCGCGAACGCCTGTACCAAATGAACGCTCTGGATGACCTTATCCGCATGAAAGGCTGTAACCACATTCGTATCGTGCCGCGTCTGTATAACGGTTTTGACCTTACCATGATTCCGAAAATGCTCGACTACGCCGTTGAGCGTGATTGGGAGGGGGTCATGTGCAATAAGAACGTCCCTTACCGCTGTACACGCCATAACGGCATTCTGAAGGTCAAACGCTTCTACACTATGGACTTACCGATTATCGCCGTCGAGGAAGGAACGAACCGTCTGGCTGGTACGCTCGGTGCTCTCGTAGTCGATTATAAGGGCAATGAAGTCCGCATCGGCTCCGGTTTCGATGACGCCACGCGCCGTAAGGTATGGGCAAATCGGGATATGTATATCGGGCAGCTTGTTGAGTGTCAATATAAGGAAATTACATCTGATAAAAAGACTGGCAAGGAAAGTCTACAGTTCCCAACCTTTAAACAGTTCCGTTTCGATAAGGATGAAGTGAGCTTTGACTGATTGGACTAAATTCAAGATTCCAACAAAGGAACATATCAATGTGCAAATTTTGCACAGCGTAACGCATCAAATCTTACAGGTCATTACCTCTAAGGTGCGTGACGTCCGCCCAGACAAGACCCTGTATACTTTCAAACTCTATGATGTCAACTCGGACGGCACACTTACGCTCTTAGAGAAAAATGACGATGAGCCGAAATTTACGAAGGAGAGATACGAATGAAAGCACATATCTCCGATAAACAGCCCATGACGAAAGAACGTCTGCTCAAAATGATGGCACAGGCCGTTCGCATCAATAAGGACCTCTGGTTCATCGAGGGAGAAAAAGTTCGCCTCAAAACCAAGCAAATTATCGAGCGTAAAGACTGGGCTACTAAAAATAAAAAGTACAAAGACTTTGTGACCAGCAATCACGACACAGTGTTTACCGTTCATTTTGAAGAAAAGTACGTAAAGGGTCATACCATTGCCTGTCTGAATGAGGACACAACCGACCCGAAGTGGCTATTTTGGGTAGGTGATTTTGAGAGGGTACAAGATGGAAAAGATACTTGACCATTACGGCAACGAAATCCACATCGGCGACTATGTCGTGCCAATATTTTCTGACATGTCGCATTTTTCCAACTTTGGTTATGTTCATAAGGTGGTTGGGCTTAAATACGACGACATGTCTTATTGGCATGATGTGGTAGTTGATTGTAATTATCCAGCTGATAAGCGTGGTACTACAACTGAGTTGTGCGCACGCGATTGTCTTGTGACGACATTGCACAATTACATTCAAAGTCAAAAAAGTATTCTTCGTAGAATCCGTGACGAACGGCGAAGACCTGTCGATGAAAACAAAAGTTACCGACATAATATAAGGGAATTGTGCGGTATTTATGATACAGCTGATTGGCAGCGTCCATACATCCCGCAATATTATTACGACAAAACTGTTGGTGGTTGGATTCTGAATCATCCGCAGACACGCCGACGTAAGGCTCGTAAAACAAATCGCTTTGTCATGACAAACACAAAGATTCCGCCTAAACCAACATTTTTATGATGAAAGGGGATTCAAAATTAAAATGAACGTAATTCTTATCGCCCACACACCTGACCCCGAAAAGGTCGTGGCCGCAGCCGCCAAGCTGTGCTATTCCAAAGCATCAATCACCGATCTGATGGATGGTTTGAACGATGAAAAAGTAGCCGGTTTTCTGGACAAACTCAGTGGTCTTGGCCACGCCAGTCCTACTGAACATGCCAGTTTCACCTTCGGCATTGAGGGCGTTTCCCGCTCTTTCCTCGCCCAGAGCACACGTCACCGCATTGCAAGTTACAGCGTGCAGAGCCAACGCTATGTTGATATGAGTAAAGCGGATATGGTCATTCCTCCCGCTATCGCACAGGATGGTGAAGCATACGAGGCTTTTTCTCAGGCTGTAAAATCTGCTAAGTATGCTTATGGCCATCTTCATCATGTGCTAGAGGACACTCACACCTATGAACTGATGCGTGAGAACCCTAACATGACGGAGAAACAGGCTCGTGTAAAGGCTTCCAAGATGGCAAACGAGGACGCTCGCTTCATCCTTCCGGAAGCGTGTCAGACCAGAATGATCGTCACGATGAACGCTCGTGAATTGAATGATTTCTTTAAGCTGCGCTGCTGCAATCGTGCCCAGTGGGAAATCCGCTGTGTCGCCGACGAAATGCTCAAGCTTGTTTACCCCATTGCTCCGCATCTTTTCAAGGATGCTGGCCCCGGCTGCGTAGCAGGGAAGGGCTGTACCGAAGGTAGTATGACCTGCGGCCACATGGCTCAGGTTCAGGATAAATATAACAAAATCAAGGAGGCACTGGTATGAGTATTGACCAGAACGTTTCGCACCCGTCCCATTATGGCGGGAAGGATGATCCCTACGAGACCATCAAGGTAATTGATGCATGGGGACTGGATAAGAGTTTCTGCCTTGGGAATGTCATTAAGTACATTTCTCGCGCCGGAAAGAAGAATGGGAACTCCCTTTTGCAGGATCTCATGAAAGCCCAGTTTTATCTCAATTACGAGATCGAAAAGCAGCGTAGATACGATGTTTTCAAAAGCTTTATTTTGAAATGCTCCGATCCCGAGTGCCGGAAAGGGCTGAAAGACGAAGATATCACCGATGTGGCGAAATTTTTAGCGGATTGGCTTAACAAATACGCAGTTGACCCCGTTCTTGATGAGGACGATCATGATGACGATGAAGTTGATGACTGCGAATGCAAAGACCATAACGATTGCGATAACTCCGTAGAGTACGACGGGTGCCCTGCTTGCTCGTATCGTGATGATTGTGGTGTACATACGATCAGCGTCCCCGATGACGTTGGTGATGCAATCAATAAGGTTGCAGACTATTTCCTCGATTCCGAAGATGATTACGAGATCGGTATTACTGATGATGGCGCACTGGTAATTGCACCGTCTGATTATGACTGTGATAGTATGGAGGCTGACGATGAAGAATGTGACTAAGCGTGACGGCTCTGTCGTTGTCTTCGACCGTCAGAAAATCGTTACCGCCATCGAGAAGGCAATGAACGACACACCCGCCGGGGTAGACGAGGAACTGGCGGAGCAAATTGCTACGGCTATTCAGGACATGGACAAGGACGCCTCTGTCGAAGAAATTCAGGATATGGTGGAAGACAACCTCATGTCCAGTGACCGCAAGGATGTAGCTCGTTCTTACATCATTTACCGCGATGCGCATGCTCGCCGCCGTGACGCTACCGATGATCAGAAGCGCCGGTATGAAGAAATTCGTAATCTCGTCAATGGTAATGATGAGGAATCCAAAAAGGAAAATTCTAATAAAGATACTCGCATTGCACCAACTATGCGTGATTACATGGCCGGTTTTACTTGCCGCGAGTTGGCTACCGAGGTTGTTTTCCCAAAGGATTTATCTGATGCTCACAAAGCAGGTCTGATTCACATCCATGATACAGACTATTCCCCTGTAATGCCAATCTTTAACTGTGACTTAATCAACATAGAAGATATGCTTCAGAACGGTACGGTTATCAGCAAAACACTTATTGAAAAGCCCAAATCATTTCGCACAGCTTGTACTGTTATGACACAGATTATCACGCAGGTTGCATCGTGCCAGTATGGCGGTGATACAGTTTCTTTGGCGCACATTTCTCCATTCATTGATGTAAGCCGCCAAAAGCTCCGTGAAGAAGTGGCGAATGAACTTGCCTCTGTTCCTATGGATTTTGAGGATGGCCCCATCGCCAGAACCGATTTGCAACGTTATATTAACGAAATTGCAGAGCAACGTCTGCGCAAAGAAATCAAGGATGGTGTACAAACTATCCAGTATCAGCTTATTACCATGAGCACCACCAACGGCCAAGCCCCTTTCACTTCCATGTTTATGTATTTGGACGAGGTTCCTGACGGTCAGCCGCGTAAAGATCTTGCTATGCTCATCGAAGAGGTTCTCAAACAGCGCATCCAAGGCGTGAAGAATGAACAGGGTGTGTATATTACTACCGCATTCCCGAAGCTGCTTTATGTGTTGGATGAAGACAACATTCATGAGGATAGTCCTTATTGGTATCTTACTAAGCTAGCAGCAGAGTGCAGTTCAAAGCGGCTTGTTCCGGATTACATTAGTGCAAAAATCATGCGCAAAGAGAAGGATGGCAATGTGTTCCCGTGCATGGGCTGCCGTTCGTTCCTTATGCCGTATTATGATAAAGATGGCAAGCCAAAGTTCTACGGGCGCTTTAATCAGGGTGTTGTCACCATTAACCTTCCTGACATTGCACTGTCCAGCGGCGGCGATTTTGACAAGTTCTGGCAGATTTTTGACGAGCGCCTCGAGCTGTGTTACCGCGCACTGATGATTCGGCACAACTCCCTCAAAGGCGTAAAATCCGACGTAGCGCCTATTCTGTGGCAGCATGGTGCTATTGCTCGCCTGAAGCCCGGCGAGACAATCGATAAATTACTCTATAACGATTATAGTTCCATCAGCCTTGGTTATGCCGGTCTGTACGAATGTATTAAATACATGACAGGTGAGAGCCAGCTTGAAAAGAACGGCCATGACTTTGGTATTAAAGTCATGCAGCGTCTGAACAGCGCTTGCGAGGAATGGAAGCGGCAGACTCGTATTGGATTTAGTCTTTACGGTAGCCCAATCGAATCGACTACTTTTAAATTTGCTAAATGTTTGCAAAAGCGTTTTGGTATTGTCAAAGGTGTTACCGACAAAGATTATGTGACCAACAGCTATCATATTACTCCTGCACAGAAAATCGATGCTTTTACGAAACTGGATGTTGAAAGCGAATTCCAGCACTATAGTGCCGGTGGTGCGATCAGTTATATCGAATGCCCTAATATGACCAAGAATGTGGATGCGGTCTTGGAGATTGTCAAGCACATTTATGAAAATATCATGTACGCTGAGATCAATACCATGACCAGTTATTGCCATATTTGCGGCTGCACTGACATCAAGATGGGTGACGACCTCAAATTCCACTGTCCAAACTGCGGTAATGATGATTTCGAGAAAATGAATATCGCACTCCGCATTTGTGGATATATCTCCACTAATCCTTTCAATGACGGTCGTGCTGCAGACATCCATGATCGCGTATTTCATGTGGGTGCTGAATAATGAACTACGCGAAAATCAAGCATTACTGCATACAGAATGGTCCTGGTTTAAGAACGGCGCTCTTCGTCCAAGGCTGTGACATACACTGCCCCGGGTGTTTCAACCAAGACACATGGTCATTCACAGGCGGAAAACCGTTTGACTCGAATGCAATCGTTGAGATCGTTAGTTCTCTTAATGAGCATGGTGATCATATTGCCGGGCTTTCCATACTCGGTGGCGAACCACTTTCCCGTATGGGCGCTAATCGGGTCACTGTAACCGCTTTCTGCGCGTTCATAAAGCGGGAGTTTCCTAGCAAGTCAACATGGCTCTGGACGGGCTATGAGTGGCCTAAAATCAAAGATCTTGAAGTAATGAATTATATCGACGTCTGCGTCGCAGGCCCCTTTGACGTCACAAAGCGTGACCTCAGCCTCAAATGGTGCGGTTCCAGCAATCAACAGGTCATTGATGTAAAGAAAACGAAAGAAACAGGACTGGTTACCCTGTACAAAGGCTAAAACATGGGTGGCTAACCACCACCCTATATTTTGGAGAACTAAATGGACACACAAAACGATATTCTCGTTCGTGACTGGAGTGCAGATTTCATCAAGAAGATGCAAAACCGTATTCTTGTTTCCCACTACAAATACGGCTGGATGAAAAATACATACCCCGAACTGGCTCAGGCCGTCAAGGAGATTGAACCGCGTCTCAAAAAATATCTCGAAACCGGAAATACTGAGTGGCTGATCGATGTTGCCAACTTTGCCATGATCGAGTTCATGTATCCCAGTATTTTGGGTGCAACCTTTCGCGGCACGGACAGTGACGAATCGCCTGGACTCACCAGCGGTATCAGTTACAAGGAGCTAGTAGATAGTATGAAAGGTGGTTACTAATGAAGAAAACTATCATCGAAGAATATGACAATGCTGGAAAGCTCATCAAGAAAACAACCATTGAAGAAGATTCTGTCAACTATAATGGGATGTATAACCCTTACAGCCCTTATAATCCGATTGCCAAGCCTACTATTACGAACGTTTCAACTACCGGCGTCGTAGATTGCCTTGATAAATCCATCATCTGCACGGCATCCGGTGCCACCAAGGCCACTCTTAAAGGAGAATGAAAATGGAAGTTTTGAAAATCAAAAAGCTCAACCCCGATGCTCATGTTCCTACCCGCGCTCACGACACTGACGCCGGTATGGATCTGTACGCGCTGCCTGTCAAGTATACGGATAAGGAAAAGGAAGAATTTAAAGCTGTTATAGGTAGAAGTGTAACGTATGCAAAATTTCTTGACCTTTTTGGTTGTCTCGGACCTTTTGGCGACGAATCTATTAGTAGCGAACAGAAAAGTGCGGTTGACGCCGTTATCAAAGCATCAGAATCCGACTTGGAAACCTCATTGGATGAGTTTTTCGATAAGAAGATCGTCGTCAATCCACATAGCACTGTAATGGTGCCCACGGGTATTGCTGTCAGCATCGACCCAGGTTATGTCGGCTACGTTTTTGCCCGCAGCGGTATTGCTTCCAAACAAAGCCTTTCTCCCGTGAACGGTGTGGGCGTAATTGATTCAGCGTACCGTGGTGAAATCAAAGTTCCGCTGCATAATCATAGTGATAAAAGACAGATTATCGATGTCGGTGAGCGCATCGCCCAGCTCGTCATCCAGCCCATTTCTCTGTGTACGCCTGTGGAGGTGAAAGAACTTGATGAAACTGATCGCGGCGTTGGCGGCTTTGGTTCCTCCGGCCAAAAGTAAAAACGATGAATTATGGTCATATAAGATTGTAGAACTGCAAAGCAGCGGTTACGGAGACAAACCCATTGTCACCTGTGAATACTTCGAGGATAGCTACGAAAAGGCATATCATACCATGTGCCAACACGCCAACGATTCCTATAAAAATAGCTTATCTCGTATGTCTTTAGATTTTCGCCCAAGGTACACGGTAACGCCACAATACGCCATAGTCTCCGGCGGAAACCCACCTTGGAAAGATATGTGGGTAATCATGAAAGAGGGTAAATAATGCACAAACTGTATGACGTAACTTACACCATCATCAGCAACGACATTGCCCCGGATATATTCGCTGACAGTAGTATATTCACAGAAGAAGAACCGTCTACACAGGTTGACACTTTTAACACGTTCCACGATTTCTTCGACGCCGTTTCGTCACATAAGTACCCATGGTGCTTTCCTGGCAGCAACTATGCCTACGGTACATCTCTGTTAGGCAAGCCATTCGTGACTGTTTACGGCATCCGTTTTGATTACAACATTACCGAGAGGAACTTCAAAGCCCCGGTCCTTATTCGGACCACCTACAAAGAATGCTCTACAAAAGACAATAACTTCGACTTTTTTAAAAAGAACCTGTCTATGGATGATTTCATGACCTTCCTGCAGGAACGATACGGCGCGGCTCCAACACAAATCATGCAAACTATTTTATCGGAGAACTAATAATCAAATACAATATTGAGGTTTTAAAATGTCAAACAAAATCTATCAAGTCTTGGGAGCCGATGAGGAAGTCCCGAGCACTACTTCAATCTACTACGTTTCTTCCAATTACGATTCTGCTGTAGATTATGTAGTAAGCCTCATCGAAAAGCGCGAGGCTGAAAATTTCAAACGAGCAGTTGCCTTCCGTGAGCAGAATAATGCAGAAATCAAACTTATGAATGAGCAGATTCGTGTACTGGATCAAATCTCCGACAACGAAGCAGTCAGACCGATTTTGGACAAACTCAGAGAGAAACGAGCAAACGAGGTTGCTTACGCGAAAGTATTTGGCGAGTCTGCCCCTGTAGAGCATGACGTTGATTACTACAGTGCTCATTTCAAGCATTACTGCAACAAGCATCATTTATTGATTGTTGAATTCGAGCTTGACACTGGCATCAGAGCTTGCGCAGATTACTACATCGATAAAGTCCAAGGCCATACATATTAAATATTGATCTTATGAGGTTCCAATTCGGAATCTCAAAAAGGTGGCGCATTAAGCGTCGGGTGGGGCAGGGGATTAGTGGTAAAATGAAAAACATATGTAAAAATTGTAAATGGCATATGCCATACAACCATCGCTGCGGTTACATTGGTAATTCCAATTTCACTCAAGTTGTTGACAATATAGCCAACTGCCGCGATTTCAAGGAAAAGACAACAATTATCGAAACCATCGGAAAACCTGCTCTACTGGAACAACTGGCCGAGGAATGCTCCAAGCTATCTCAGGCAGCCTTAAAACTGGCCCGCAAACTCCGTGGCGAAAACCCAACCCCAAAAACTTTCGATGAATGCGAAAAGAATCTACAGGAGGTAATGGCCGATCTGCTGCTCTGTGTCGATGAATATACAGACCACATCGCAAGCGATTTTTACATCGGTATTATCATGCTCAAAGAACAGAAACGCCAACGCTGGAAGGTTCGGCTTTCGGAGGCAGCGGATGAAAAATAATTCAGAAAAGCATAATCTTTATAAGGCTGCTAATCTTATTGCCACACATTGTGCCAGGCAAATCTATTGTTTCGATTGTCCGTTTCAAATAAACGGCAGTCAATGCCTTTTAAATAAGCGCCCTAAAGATTGGCCCATCTTTAATGAACCACAATGGTCAGCCACAGAGATCACTCTTGCCAAAGCGTTGCACATGATGGGCTATACACAGATTGTCCGTGGCACAAAGCATAATGGTGAACAAATCGTGCAGGTACAACGAATGGCGCCGGGCATACTTGAAATCCAAAACCTGCCACCCGATTCATTCCTCAGCGCAGAAGAAGGCGTTTATTATGATTTGGAACGTATTCAATAAAGATTAGGAGATAATATGACAACTACTGAAAAATTGCAGCTCATCGACCTGCTACAAAAATATCAGCAAGATCTGCTTGCTTCTAATAATAAGAACGCAGAGTTGCGTAACCAAATTAAACTTTCCAATAGTTGGGATGAAAAGGATATGTTGTACAAGCGCATCAGGCCAAACTGCAGCGGCCTGTATGAACACGCACGCATTATCCTATCAAGACTTCAGCGCGAAGCAACCAGAGAGATCGAATGGAGTAAAGGATGAATAACAATATAGCACCACTCATGTGTCAAATTTCCGCTACATGGTTAATTGATGACATCCGAGACATTAAGACATGCAAGACAAAGACCGACGACTACTCTCAACGTCGCATCGGCATGACGGTTGATCCTGTTGTACTCGGCATCGGCGGCGACGCCGTGCTCCAATATCGTTATGACGATGAATCTGAGGACCGTGATATCTATACGGCTTCGTGCATGTTCACCACAAATGTCGATGAAATCCATGTTTCATTAAACGAAAGCGAAAAGCGCGTAGTAGCGTCTATTTTTACAGAGAATTCTATTTACATATTATGTGCTGACGTCGATATTTCCGGCCTAAATGTCGCTCATATCGACTATGCTATTGAAAAGATCAACAAAGACCTGGAGGGAAAAGAATGAGCACCGAACATATAGATGCACTACAGGAGATTTATGCTAAGATCACTCGTATCATCAAGGAAATCTCCGTATCTCCTTGTAAAGATGATATTGATGACCAATCCATAAATCGTCTTAAAGACGCACAGGATTGCATTATGGATGCTGTTGTGGTTGCCGTTGAACATTCATTTAGTAACGGCAACCTTGCCATTGAAGAACTGTAATCAAAAGGATAAGTATTGCAACAATGAATAACACAATCTTCATCCCTAAACGTATCAACGTAGGCTTCCAAAACCGTAACGATACTTACACCGGCAAACTTGCTTACGTTATCTATTACGATGAGAAGGGCAAGCTCCGCAAGGAACCAAGTTGGCAAAACTGGCGCGATAAGAGCATTGACCCGCAGGAATTTTATAACGAGCCTACCAGTGGCTTCGTCCTTAATAAAAAGGTAGGTGGAACCTGCTATAACTGGGACCCGCGTCAGACCTATACTCGTGTTTATGACCCTCGTGGATTCGAGTTTGAAATCACAATTCCTAATCTTCTCTGGATTCTTGAGAACGGCGATTGCATCAAAGGTAAGGGGCTAGATGGTGAGTTCGTTTATGGCTGGGATGGCGCAGATCTTCTTCTCGTCCCGGTAGATGCGCCAGAGTATGCAACGAGCCAAAAGCTCAACGCCGTAAAATTTGAGAACACATTCATTAAGGGTAAAGACCTTATTGTCGGACATGCCTATAAGTTTGTAGACGATAAAGAGTACATCTTCCTTGGCCGGTACGACCGCTATGATTATAAAAATTATAAAGGCACCTGGAAGACAGACTACGAACACCCAATCAATTGCGGTAAGCAGTGGTTCTTCGGCATAGAGGAGCCTAAATGGAAGTGGGTCAGTAACAGTGAACTTAAGAAAAAGATCAAGTCTTTTAAGTCACTGACTCGCAAAGTCGTCACTGATGTAAGTGGTGATGTCAGTGAACAGTATAAAGATTATGTGCCATTACTTAAGTCTGACAAAAATTTTTCTCCTATCGATGTCTCTAAGGACACCTTCACGGCAATGACCATGGATGAGGTTCTTGATGCCGTCTTCTACAAAAACGGGCACGACCGTCATTATAATTGCAGTTCAGCATTTTTACTTGTAACAAGCAAAAAAGACAACAAACAATACAATATTTGTATTCATTACAATATTAAAAACCAGCCATACGATATAAGTGAAGATAAGCTGCCGCCTGAATGGAAGAATCCTGACGCAAGAATTTATTATGCGACAATAGCCGAGGAAAACGGACATATACGCCCGGCGGAATATTTTGGAGACTTTGTTAAGAGTACCTATGTAAGCACCGCATATACAGATTGGTGGCCGAACAACACAAATTATGGGACAGGATATGTCTCCATAACCGACCTGTTTAAATACTTTACTCCTGTCTGGCGTACACGTTATCTCGCTAACGGAGAATTTTTCAGTAAAGGAAGTTATTAAATGTCTATCGCAAACGATGAACGTATCATTTCCCTCAAAAAGAAAATCGAGGAAAAGAAAGCAAGTCTGAAGGGTATGCGCACCCGCGCTATCCCTCGCACATCCTGCCTCATTACGCTGGACGGCGTAAAGTACAACCTTCATATCACCGGCGAGCCTTTTATCATGCTTACGCTGAAGCTGAAGTCACTCGCTATGGCCGCTGATGCTTTGGGCCTGTCCACTGACGATATTCCTATCGACGGTTTTCCACTCACGGATTGGCTCAACGACATTAAGGAGTTTGCTGAGGTAGAGCACGCACGTTCCATGTTGGCTGATCTTCGCGCCACCGAGAAAAAACTGGACTCGCTACTGTCTGTCGACAAAAAGACCGAACTGGAACTGGACAACCTGGCCGCATCTCTGGAGGCTGATGACAAGAATGAGTAATGAAACAACGCTTAAAGTGAACGTTAAACCCAACTTGGAAGACGCAGAGGAGCAAATCCGAATCATGAAAAATGAATTCGACAAATTGAAGCGAATGGCATCGGCATTACAGGAGACTTTGGATAAAGTGTCCCTTACGTTCGACAAACTCGATGATGACGATGGAGGCGATACCAATGCCGAATGACGTAACATTTTACGCTATTACTTCTTCTGAGTTCGAGCAGCTTTCCAAAGAGGAAATGCACGAGCTGGATATTAAGAGCATGGCAGATGAGCATGTAAATACACGCCTTGCAACCACAGATTTGCCATACAGAGAAGGAAAGTAAATGGATGTAAAGGTTCCAATCTGGGAAAAGACCAATCTCACGCTGGAAGAAGCATCTGCCTATTCCGGTATTGGGGTCAATAAACTACGCGAGATATCTAACGAAAATAGTTGTCCGTTCGTTTTATGGGTTGGGAGCAAACGACTCATTAAACGTAGACAGTTAGACAGATACCTCGACCAAGCATTCTCCATTTGAAAATTAAAGAATATTACATAGGAAAACTGCCCTGATATGGTATAATTAGTATGCTATATCAAGGCTCTTTTCCACATTCTTTGAAAAATGGAAGGAGTCAATTATGGAAAAACGTAAAGACCACAAAGGAAGGGTCCTTAAAACAGGGGAGGATCAGAGAAAGGACGGGATTTATCAGTACAGATACACAAATTCCCGAGGGAAAAGAAAATGTGTTTATTCCGCTACCCTACAAGAACTTCGCCAAAAAGAGAAGGAAATTCAGAAGCAACTTGACGCTGGGATTGACTATGAAGCAGGACAGATCACGGTCATTGAACTGCTAGAAAAGTACATCGGCTTGAAGAAGGGCGCTCGTTATAACACTCAGGTCGGCTATCAATTTGTTCTGAATCTTGTCAAGAAAGAAGATTTCGGCTACCGCAAAATCGACACCATCAAAGTATCGGACGCGAAGCAGTGGTTTACAAAGTTGCAAAAGGATGGCAGAGGTTTTAGCACGATCAGCAGTGTGCGGGGCGTTATCAAGCCTGCATTTCAGATGGCGTGTGATGAGGATGCCGTCAGAAAGAATCCATTCATATTCAAGTTGACAGATGTGGTGGTCAATGATACGGTGTCGAGGGTTGCACTTACTAAGGAGCACTTGGGAATTTGGATGAATTTCATTGAGAAGGACCGCACCTATTGCAAATACTACGACGAATTTGTGGTACTTTTAGAAACTGGTATGAGAGTCAGCGAGTTCTGCGGTCTGACACGAAAAGATCTCGATTTTAAGAATCGTAGAATTCGTGTAGATCACCAGTTAATTCGTGAGCGTGGCGGAAGATATTATGTTGAGGAAACCAAGACAAGTAGTGGCCGCCGCTTCCTGCCGATGAACGAAACGGTGTATGACTCTTTGAAAAAGATGCTGGAGCATCGCCCTACGGTTAAGACTGAGCCTATAGTAGACGGTTACAGTGACTTCATCATGCTGGACAAAAACGGAAATCCTAAAATTGCATTACACATCGAAAATGAAATGCGCTGGGCAATGAAAAAGTATAAAAAGCTTCATCCGGACAGCCCTCTGCCGCACATCACCCCGCATGTGTTCCGGCACACCTTTTGTACGAACTATGCAAATGACGGTATGGACATTAAGAGCCTTCAGTACCTAATGGGCCACTCGGACGCGGGTGTGACATTGAATGTTTACACCCACGCAAGCTACGCACACGCTGCAGAGCAGATGGTGGAAATTTTACAATCCCGCCATTCCATTAAGTGAAAACAACAGTATTTTTGCTGTTGGGCAAGCGGCAAGTATAATGGTAATAAACTAAGTTTACTACACCATTTACTACACCATTTGATGGTGTAGTGGCGTAGATTTATGTAGACTTATGAAAAATCGCAGAGAAACAAAAGTCTTTAAAAATAACGTAATATCAACTTTTACAGACTTATGGAGGGTTACGTAGGGTATGATCAAAATACTTTTCGTCTGCCACGGCAACATCTGCCGCAGTCCGATGGCGGAGTTTGTGATGAAGGATATGGCCGCTAAAGCCGGGGCAGGGGAGCGGTTCGTCATTGACTCTGCGGCGACAAGCACCGAGGAGCTCGGCAACCCGGTCTACCCACCCGCGCGGCGGGAGCTGGCGGCGCACGGCGTGTTCTGCGGACCGCACACGGCGCGGCAGATGACGCGGGCGGACTACAACAAATACGACCTGCTCATCGGGATGGACAGTGCCAACATCCGCAATATGACCCGCATCTGCGGCGGCGACCCGGCGGGCAAAATCCACCGTCTGCTCGACTACACCGCCCGCCCCGGCGACGTGGCCGACCCGTGGTACACGGGTGATTTTTCGACCACCTGGCGGGACGTTGCGGAAGGCTGCCGCGGTCTTTTGAAGGCAATCACCTCGCAAGCCATGTAAAAACATTGCATTTATGTGCGATATGTGCTATGATATTAAAGGATTATTTCCATCCAGTCAAGTTCAATCCGAAAGGAAAGAGTGTATACAATGGGAAAATACTTTGGTACTGACGGCTTCCGCGGGGAGGCCGGTGTCACTTTGACTGCCGACCATGCCTACAAGGTTGGCCGCTTCCTCGGTTGGTATTACGGTATGCTGCGCCAGCGCAACGGCGAGGCCACCACGCCGCGCATCGTCATTGGCAAAGATACCCGCCGCAGCTCCTACATGTTTGAGTACAGCCTCGTCGCAGGCCTGACGGCTTCCGGCGCGGACGCCTACCTGCTGCATGTCACCACCACGCCCAGCGTCGCATATATTGCCCGCGTGGATGACTTTGACTGCGGCATCATGATCTCCGCCAGCCACAACCCCTATTATGACAACGGCATCAAGCTGATCGACTGCTACGGCGAGAAGATGGACGAGGAAACGCTGCTGCTGGTGGAGGATTACC
>ERZ773138.40-NODE-40-length-133036-cov-19.474120_pt1 | contig 133036 bp, 98 predicted proteins | sample MGYA00511114_ERZ773138 | MGnify/ENA primary metagenome ERZ773138 (study PRJEB29015, sample SAMEA2737805) | human gut metagenome | biome: human gut; feature: human-associated habitat; material: faeces | place: China | collected 2012 ...
CGGGCCCCCGTCAATTCCTTTGAGTTTCACCGTTGCCGGCGTACTCCCCAGGTGGAATACTTAACGCTTTCGCTTTACCACTCAGAGGTCGCCCTCCGAACAGTTAGTATTCATCGTTTACTGCGTGGACTACCAGGGTATCTAATCCTGTTCGATACCCACGCTTTCGAGCCTCAGCGTCAGTCGCGAGTTGGTATGCTGCCTTCGCAATCGGAGTTCTGCGTCATATCTATGCATTTCACCGCTACACAACGCATTCCGCATACCTCACTCGAACTCTAGCAAGACAGTTTCAACGGCAGGCCGGGGTTGAGCCCCGACATTTGACCGCTGACTTGCCTCGCAGCCTGCGCTCCCTTTAAACCCAATAAATCCGGATAACGCTCGCATCCTCCGTATTACCGCGGCTGCTGGCACGGAGTTAGCCGATGCTTATTCTTGCGGTACACTCATCCGGCGTCACGACGCCGCTTTGTTCCCGCACTAAAGAAGTTTACAAACCATAGATCCGTCTTCCTTCACGCGACTTGGCTGGTTCAGACTCTCGTCCATTGACCAATATTCCTCACTGCTGCCTCCCGTAGGAGTTTGGTCCGTGTCTCAGTACCAATGTGGGGGACCTTCCTCTCAGAACCCCTAGATATCGTAGGCTTGGTGGGCCGTTGCCCCGCCAACTACCTAATATCACGCATGCCCATCCTTCACCGATAATTCTTTCATCCCCCGGGGATGCCCCCGGAGGACGTATGCGGTATTAGTCGGAATTTCTCCCGGTTATCCCCCTGTGAAGGGCAGGTTGCATACGCGTTACTCACCCGTGCGCCGGTCGCCGACAGAAGTGTTGCCACTCCCTCGCTGCCCCTCGACTTGCATGTGTTAAGCCTGTCGCTAGCGTTCATCCTGAGCCAGGATCAAACTCTCCGTTGTTTATCTTGTTCTTTTATTTTTTCTCTGTCATTCCGACAGCCAGACCAACAACCTCGGATCGTCCCGGCATCTGCGCTATTCTTTCTCTTGACGGAGGGCTTCCGCCCTCTTCCTTCGTCTTGTCTCTTTATCGCATCATTTCAATGTTCTCTGCGCCGTTTCCTTTTCGGAAAGCGGTTACAAAGGTACTGCCTTTATTTTTAACCGCCAAATTTTTCGCGAACTTTTTTCAAGCTTCTTTTTCAGAACCCCGCGTCCGCGCCGGTCCGACGCCCTCCGGCATCACGCCAAAGCTTCACGACCACCGGTCTGTTTCGCTTTTGCGGTTGCAAAGGTACTGCCTTTTGCCTTTCCCGCCAAACTTTTCAGCATCTTTTTTTACCCTTTTTTTCAACTTTTTTCACAACACATTGATTCTCCGTCACTTATTTCGGAAACTTTTTTCACCCCGTTTTCCTTCTTTTGCGACAGAAACAATTTTTCATAAAACGGATGGCGTGTAAGAGTGGCTGCCGACCCTATTATAACAAGTTTCATTCTTGCTCTTGTCATAGCCACATTCATACGGCGCAGGTCGGAAAGAAATCCAATTTTCCCGTCATCATTACTTCTGACAAGGCTAATAAAAACCACATCCCGCTCCTGCCCCTGGAAGCCATCGATTGTGTTTATTGCGATTTTTCCCTTCAACCGTCTCAAAACTTTTCTTTTTTTCGCATTCCGACGCAGCCACGACACCTGAGCTTTGTATGGCGAAATAACCGCAAAATCCAAATTCTCATCCTCGACACGCTTCTCTCCTATCCTTTTTATATACGCTTCAAGGCTGTCGAGCATAAATTCACCCTCATCAGGATTGACCCTTCCCCCTGTCGCCGACACATATTTTTCAGAAAAATCCATTTCCGACGTGTCAAGCCATTCCACCGGCGAATCAAAATCAAGGATTCCCCGGCACTTCACCTCTTCCGCCGCCTGCAGACGTCCGCCATAGAACCAATCGGACGAAAACCTCATAATGGCCTCGTTCATCCTGTACTGCACAGTCAACAGTTCTACCGCCGACCGGCATTTATCAACAACCGACTCCATCAGCGACCGCGACAGTCCGGCACGTTCCGCCTCCACCGACTTCACCGTGGGCGGCAACTGGCAATGGTCGCCGGCAAAAATAACACGATCAGCCTTGCGGATGGCTATCCAACACGCCGCCTCAAGAGCCTGTCCTGCTTCATCTATATATAAGGTGGTAAATCTGCGTCCTTTCAGCACCGCATTGTCGCTTCCGACCAACGTAGAAGCCACCACGCGGGCACTCTCAAAAATCTCCACCTGAATCTTCACCTCAAGCTCCACCGCCCTACGGCGAAGATTGTGCAGACGGTTGGACAACGCCGAGGCGTCAGCGCGCGACATGCGCCTTCTTCCAGCCGCCACCTCACGGATAGCCTTGCGCACTCCCCACAGCTCAGGATAGTCGGGATGAGCCTCAAACTGACGTTCATACGTAGCCGACAAGACCTTATCGTCGACGCGCGCAGGATTTCCCACACGCAGCACCGGCACCCCACGGTCTATAAGTTTTCCACAAATCCAATCAACCGCCGCATTGCTCTGCGCACACACCATCACCTGCGGCTCGCGGCGCAGCGTCTCATAAACAGCCTCAACCAGCGTGGTGGTTTTTCCCGTGCCAGGAGGCCCATGCACAACCATCACATCACGGCAGCACAAAGTCTTGTTGACAGCCCGCTGCTGACTCGCGTTCAGCCACGGGAACATCATCGGCTGCAATTCGCGAAAACCCGGAGCGACAAAGCCGCACAACACATCACGCAATTCAGCCAACCGCGAACCTTTAGCCGAAGCCACATCATCCAGCGCCTCGCGCATCGCCGCAAACGACGTTTCATCAAAAGCGAGATCCACCCCAAGGCGGGCAACGCCGTCTATTTCTTTAAGCGCCGACGTAGACGGTAGGACAACAGCCATGTGGCAGCCATCGCAGAAACTTACCATTGCCGGGAAATTCCTATAAATTATCTTTCCGTCAAGAGCCTCATAAAAGAATCTGACCTGACACCCATACTCAAACGCACTGTCGACTTCGTCTGCCACCTCGTCTCTTGCTACTTCAACGACAAAGCGATTGAGCGAATTGTAATAACTGCGCCCAAGCCTCACAGGAAACCAGCACTGGCCACGCGCAACACGGCGCATCACACCCTGCTCGCCCGACAAGCGTTCAAATTCCGACTTCTCATATTCATACTCCATAAGCAACAAATCGCGCTGTCGTTGGAAATGATGTTCTATACTTCCTTTATTGTCCATAATGCGCCACAAAAGTAGTCAAGAATCAGAAAAATGGTGTAACTTCGTAGAAAAATTCAGACATTTATATGAAAAAACTACTTCTTTCCTTTTTGGCAATAAGCATGTCGGCATTAGTAGCGCAAGCCTTCTCCATTGAGGCTTTGCGATTCCACTGCGCCGACGACACCACAAAAATCAATCAGATACTTCATGAAGCGGTTTCTAATACATCTCTGAAATCAGCAGGCAGCTACATGTCGTTTTTCGCAGACAAACTGCTCGGCACTCCATACGTGGCACACACTCTCGAAGGCGACCGCGAGTATCTCTCTATCAACGTAGACCAGCTCGACTGCACCACTTTCGTCGAGACGCTTGCCGCCCTAACGAAAGCAGCCAAAGCAAAATCCCCGTCATGGTATGCCTACGCATCCGCACTCGAAAGCATCCGCTACCACTCCGGACACATCGACGGCTACGCCTCGCGTCTCCACTACATCAGCGCATGGATTATCGAAAACGCCAACCGCGGCAACTTCACGGAAATAACGTCAAGCCTTCCGCACAGCGAATACCTCACAAAAACAATCAACTACATGTCGATACACCGCGACAGCTACCCCGCGCTCGCCGACAGCGCCACCTTTGAAGGCATCCGGAATCTTGAAGCCGGCTACAACCGCCACATGTATCCATACATAAACAAGCGCAACCTCTACAAAAAAGATTTGTTTGCCGACCTGCGCGACGGCGACATCGTCTGCCTGACCACAAAAATCGACGGACTCGACGTGTCGCACCTCGGCATTGTGCGATTTGTAAAGGGCAAGCCCCACCTGCTCCATGCGTCGTCGACGGCAAAAAAGGTAATTGTAGACAAAGACGACCTTTTCGAAATGCTGAAGCTTTCGCGCAATGTCACTGGAATCCGCGTGGCAAGGCTCACCGACGACTCTTTCTAAAAGAAACGAAAAGAGGGCTGGCAACCTTTCGGCTGTCAGCCCTCTTCATATCAAAGACTGATGATTATGCTTATTTGATTTCAATGTCGCGCGTCAGTTTCGGAAGATTCTCCTTGCTGAGTTTTGGCAACGTGATGTCGAGCACTCCGTTTTCCACAGCAGCACCGATTTTCTCCTTGTCCACATCGTCAGGCAAAATCATTGTCTGCTCAAATTTTGAGTAAGAGAATTCGCGGCGCAAATATTTGCGGTCCTTCTTCTCCTCCTTATTGTCGGTTTTCTTCTCCATTGAGATTACAAGATTGTTGTCCTCATCAATATGGATATTGAAGTCTTCCTTAGTCATGCCCGGGGCAGCCACCTCAACTTTATATTCTCTTTCGCTTTCGCTAACATTGATGGCAGGAGCCGTAGCGTTTGCTTTTTCCATCCACTCGTTGTCAAAAAAATCATTGAAGATACTTGGCAACCATGTCTGATTATTTCTTCTTACTGGCATCATAATTATTATCTCCTATTTTTTGATTAAAATTCATTTTTTCGAACCTCCTTCAGGTGTCGCCACCTTCGGAAGTTCGACCTGCAATCTTACAAAACCGATGCCAACCAGCTAAGCCTCAGCGAAGTGGACATTTTGGCCATTTCCACTGACAAAACTTCGCCACCGACTGCCACTATTTCGCCAACAGCAGTCAACGCATCTATGCAAAAACCTCGTTCCCTTGCACCGCACAAAGCTTTTTCATACATTTGCAAATCACATAAAAGACTTATGGAAAAAGGATATATACATATATACACCGGTAACGGCAAAGGCAAAACCACCGCCGCGTTCGGACTGGCGGCAAGAGCAATCTGCGCCGGCAAGAACGTGGCGGTATGCCAATTTGTAAAGTCGATGAAATACAGCGAGACCGGACTTCTGCAGCTTCTCTCCAACGCGCCCGCCAGTTTCGGCAAGCTGAGAATCGAGCAGTGCGGCCACGGGTGCTGTCTAATCCGCAAACCCGGAAAAGCCGACATCGACTGCGCACTTTCCGGACTCGACAAATGCACTGAATGGATGCGCAGCGGAGAATGGGACGTTGTAGTCCTCGACGAGATAACAATCGCCATACACCTCGGACTCATATCAACCGAACAGGTAATAAACGCCATCAACAGCAAAGCCCCGTCAACCGAAATCGTAATAACCGGGCGCTATGTCCCGTCTGAATTAATCGGCATCGCCGACTTGGTGACAGACATGCAGGAGGTGAAACACTACTACTCCGCTGGCGTTCTGTCGCGCAAAGGAATCGATGTATAGAAAGCGACAGAACAGAGGAATACCTATAATTGCTTCAATAGAAAATATTGCTGCTTCGCAACACTTTTTTGCCGTTTCGAATAAGGAGACATTGTGTATAAAAACAAGCGATTGTACTTTTGCAGCATAATAATAAGTTCTCAGGCAACTTGTCCTTTGAACGAACCCATAAATTGAAGCATAAAATGAAAAAGTTTGGATTTAGACATTTGATGTACGGATGGCTTGCTGTCGTAGCCCTTGTGCTGACTTCATGCGACTCTGAAAATGTGACACCTATCAATGATAAAACTTTGCCAGAGGCCATTGCCAAAGATTTCCACGAACGCTGCGAGGACTACACCATCAAACGCGTTTACACAGGTCCAGAGCCTTACTCCGACAGTGGAGCAATTGAAACGTTTGTCACCTCTGAGGACAACGCGGGGAATGAGTGCGTGGTCGTATACGTTGACAATGCGTGGAACCGCACCGTGCGGATGCTCTCTGACATTGACCAGTTACCCAGCTCGGTGCGATACCGGCTGCTCACGATAAACCAGGAGGCCAGAAACGACGAATTCTGGGAAATCAAGGAAGTGACACAGGCCAGCATAAACGGGACATACTATATTCTCTGCTATCTGCAGGACTCCCCAAAGCTCAAGAATCTCGTCCACACACTTGTCATCGACAGCAAAGGAACGGTGGTCAAGGCATGCACACACAAACTGAACAACGCTGAATATATAGGTACGATTCCTGGCGATATGGAATGGATTACAGCGCACTACAAAGGCTCCGAAGTGCTTGGTTTTGTCAACGACAGCGGCGATGACAACTATCTCATCATGCACGACGGCGTGTTGAAGTCCGTATACTTCAGAGTATCACGCAAGGGCACGACTTGGAAAGAAACCTGCTACCCCTTGCCGAAAGGCACGACGGTACCAAGCAATGTATTGGATTCCTTACACGCTGACTACCCTGATTTCACCTATACTGAGGTCTCTATTCTTGAAACCCCAGACGGAATAGTCTACCTCTTTACCGATGGAAACAGATCCGACCGTTTAGGGCATTATGTTGAAGCAAGCTAAAGACTGAATGAAGTCGTCTGAAGATTTACCTTTATTTTTAAGGTGTTTTTGGACCTTGAATAGGGAGTGTAGCGAGCTACATGACCGATGAACGCGGGTATTTGCGCTTCGCGCGATTTTCAACGTTAATGTCCGCCAAAGCCATTACTGGTCATGAATTTTCCGTGCATGCTATGCCCAAATTGCATTAATCAAAAATATGGCGAGCTGTTCTACAAGAGTCTGACACAATGTGATGACGAGAATAGAAAAATAAACTCATACCACTATTTTAATAATGGGAAATATGTATGTAGTTATGAGCAAACTAAAGGATAGAATATCCACCGACAATAAACATATGATAAAATATATAATGAGAAAGATTGTATTATCATTATTTGCATTATGCTGTTTTTCGGCAGTAATGGCACAACAGAAGACACGTAACCTGTCTGTAGAATTACTTGGTGCCCAAACTATTGCAGGCATCAACTACGACAGTAGATTCAATGGAAACTCTGGTTTAGGCTACCGTGTGGGCTTTGGCTATGGCTATGGAGACACTTCAGGTCTGGTCGGCCAGAAAATCAATGGCGTTGGTGTTCCGTTGGAGCTAAACTATCTACTCGGAAAGAAGAATAGCAAGTTGGAGCTGGGTTTCGGTGCGAGTATAGGTGTATATCAAGTAAAGGAAACAATAGGATACGTCAAAGATACAGGGAGGTATCCAGGAGGGGAGAATACAGACGAAACTTCTCCTAATATTGATTTTTATACTTCATCAAGAACTCAATTCGGTTATTTCTTCTTCGGCGACATCGGCTACCGCTATCAGCGCCCCAACGGATTCATGTTCCGTGTTGGCGTATCGCCGTCGTTCAACTTTGGCGACAAGTACGGACTCTGCAAGGCTGCTTTCTTCCCGTACATAGGCTTCGGTTGGTCGTTCTAAGCAGACCAGAACATTTTCAAGCAATTTAAACAAATAAGCGTATGAAGAAACTATTGTTATGCTTGTTGGCAGGTGTAATGTCCCTTACAAGCTGCGAATTGTCCGACCCTGATGGACTTGCCGCCCCTATGAAGTGGAGCACAGTTCCGTCGGGCTTGAAAAACGGCGAACTGAAAGTGGAAGCCGAAGGAGGAAGTTGCCTGTTTGCCTGCAAAAACTACAAAAGTTTTTGGATTGCCAGCGTGAAGGAAGAAGGAAAATTCAAGGAAAACACTTCATACAAGGAGTTCGACGGAGGCTGGTATCTCGTCAAGATAGAGGACAACGAACTAAAGGTTATTATCAATCGCAACGAAACGAACGCATCACGTTCCTTCACGGTTTGCGTGGAAGCAGGAAACGCCTTCGACGAATTCAAGTTCGTACAAGATGCAGCAAGACAATAATCTTGCAGCATCTCTATACAAAAAAGCGTGTATTCATAATGCGTCAATGTACATCATGAATACACGCTTTTTCATTATTTCTCCAGCCATTTCTTAAACAACGCCGCTTTCTCCTTGCTTATTACGATATTATCATCCTCGCAGCCTTTAAGCTTCACCATCAGTTTAGAACCGAAGTAAAAGCTGATTTTCCTGATGCCCTTAATGTTGGCGATATACTGTCGATTGAGACGGAAGAAACGGGCAGGGTCTAAAGCCTGCTCCAGGTCGTTCATGCTCATGGGCAGCGGATAGGATGTACCGTCGACGGCAAACGCCGTGATGCGGTTGTCATACATATTGATGTAGCATATGTCGTCAGCGCAGAGCATGCAAAGCTCGTCGCCTTTCGTGATTAGGAAGCGCTCGCGGTATTGGCGTGTGTCGTTAAGCACGCCGTGCAGAGGACTCTCTACGGCAGACTGTTGTGCATTGCGGTTAAGCTGCAGTTTGCCGATTGCGGCACGCAGCTCGTCAGCGTCAATCGGCTTCATCAGATAGTCGAGTCCGTTGTTCTTAATCGCCTCCATTGCATATTCGTCGTAAGCCGTGGTGAAGATCACGAACGACTGTGGCATCACCTTGCGGAACGCCTCAAACACGTCGCCGTCGGCAAGTCGGATGTCGGAAAAGATAAGGTCATAGTCGTTGTTGGCGGCAAGCTCCTCTGTCACCTCCGCCACACTTTTCAGCGGTCCATGCACGTCTATCGTGTCGTCAATATCCATAATGAGCCTTTTCAGACGTCTTGCGCTGAAATGGTCGTCTTCTATAATCAAAACCTTTTGCATCGTTCTTCTATTGTTTTCGTTTTATGATTGGCAGTCGCACCTCAAATGAATCTTTATGGGCTATGAACTCCGGTTCTGCTTCGCCCTCCAGTCGGTAGCGTTGCTTCAAGTTGCTGATGCCTATACCGTACGACTCTATGCTCTGGTCGTTGGTCAGGTTGGTGTATATGCGGTTGTTCTTTATGACAAGCATGTTGCCTTGGCGACTAAGAGACACATGAAGCTCGATGCCGTTCTGCGGACAGTTGTGCTTAACGGCATTCTCGATGATAAGCTGCAGACTCAGCGAGAGGATGCATTCGTCGCGGTCACCGTGCAAATTGTCGGCATGCAAGACGATGGCGTTGTCGTAGCGCATGTTGAGCAGGCCGATGTACGACTTGATGAAGTCGGTGCCGTCGGCAAGGGTTATATACTCCTTGCCGATATGCTGAAGTATGTAGCGGTAGATATGCGAGAGTTTCACGACATAGTCCTCAGCCATCTTCGGGTCCTCTCCTATCATTCCAGCAAGTGAACTAAAACTGTTGAACACGAAATGTGGGTCCAACTGCATCATAAGGGATCGTTTCTGTAAGGCGAGATTCTCCTTGCCTTGCAGAACAATCATTTCGGAAAAGTGCATCGAAAGATGGATGAGTGCTACAAGACTCGCTATCAGTCCAAATAGGAAAGACGTTCCCCATATATCCTGCATCATAAGTTTAGGTGCTACAAGGCTCAGCAGCAGTTCGCAGCCACCAGCAATAAGCAGATTGAAGCCCAACACCACAAGTCCGTTCTGCACGAACACACGGTGGGTCTGCCCTTCGCGCCAAAAGCGCCGCTGTCTGAACAGCCATCGGTTGAGATACAAACTCGAAAGCGAGAACAAACCGCAGAGTGCAAAGTCGAAAAGCAACTCAGGATACAGTCCGTTTACCGACTGTAGGAAGTCGGGCAGGTCAACCAATATCCAGATGATATCGTACAGGAAGAAGAAGATAAGCGAGTAGACAAGCCACTCAAGGAAAGAGCTCTTGGATCTATGCATAATTATATAACAAAATGATTATCCTTGCTCCAACAAGTTCTTGTCTGTCAAGAAATCTAGGAGTCCGACAGTCAACACACCGAGTTCGTCCTCCTTGCGGTGAATGTCATCACCAACAATGACAATCTTACGAAAGTGGTCATTGATTGACAATAAAGGACGTCGCTCTTGCTGTTCCTTTTCTGGCGTAGGCATGTGATAAGCCGACTGGATATACACTCTGTATGGAGGGCGGTTCACCACAAAGTCTACCTCCAACTGTTTTCTAACAAACTTACCGTTCTCATCCTTGCCACCAAGTTCAACCAATCCTACGTCCACATTATATCCTCGACTGCGAAGCTCATTATAGATAATGTTTTCCATAATGTGTGTTTCCTCCTGTTGACGATAGTTTAGAATGGCTGCACGAATGCCGATATCTGCGAAGTAGTATTTCGTCTCGGTACCAATATATTTTCTGCCTTTCACATCATAGCGTAAGGCTTCTTCTATCAAGAAAGAGTCTTTCAGATAGTCAATGTATTGTTTTATAGTGTCTCTTTTTATGGTTACCCCTTGTGAAGATTGAAAGGTATTGGCTATTCTCGTTGGATTGGTTGACGAACCAATGCCCGAGGCTATTACACGCACCAATTCCTTCATTCCTTCAGGATTACGCAGATGGTTGCGCTCAATTACGTCACGCAGATAGGTAGTTTCATACAGACCACGCAAATAGCCTGTTTTCTTTTCTTCCGTTTCAAGCAAAGCCACCTGTGGCAGTCCTCCAAAAGTATAGTAATCCAACCAAGCTTTGCGTATATCTCCACCAATACCACTAAAGTATTCGTCAAAGGTGAGAGGCCATATGCGTATCTCGTCCCCTCTACCTCGGAACTCAGTCACAACATCACTTGACAGGAAGCGAGAGTTTGAGCCCGACACATACACATCTACATTCCTCATGTGTGTCAAGCTAAGAATAACCTCCACAAATTCTTCTACCAACTGTACCTCGTCCAAGACTATATAATAAGGATTGCCATCATCCACAACCTTTGAATCTATATAGTCGAGCAAGGCATCAGGCTTTCTCAACCGCCTGTTTCGGAAATCATCAAGTTGTATCTCAATGATGTGACTATCAGTCACCCCATGTTCCAACAGCCAGTTATGCCAGATGTCAAACAGCAGGAAAGACTTTCCACATCGTCTGACACCTGTTATAATCTTCACAAGACCGTTTCCACGTCCTGCGATAAGTTCATCCAAGTATTTCTTACGTTCAAATATCATATTAGAGTACTATTTTTGATACTGGTATCATATTTTACACCGCAAAGATAATAATTTTATCCCCAAAGCCAGTACAATCAATGGAAAAACTGCGTTTACCAAGTAAAGAAACAGGAAAACGTAGCATCATAAACTTCAAAAAAGCTTTTTAGAACAAAAAGGGTATGACATGTAATCACACCCTACGTTCAAGGGAGTCGTTTCAACCGTACCCTTTATGAATTTCGTCCTATAACTTCCATTCACCACATTATGGGGTCGGTTAAAAGCGTTCCAAAGCATTCAATGAAATTTTTCCGACCAAATGTTTTGGCATTTAAGAAATTGTGATTACCTTTGCGGTCGCTAATTGAATATTAACTTTTTAAACAAATTTAGAATGCATTTAAATTCTGAAGAAAAAAAGGCGATCTTCGAGAAGTACGGTAAGTCGAATACTGATACTGGGTCTGCAGAGTCTCAGATTGCATTATTTTCTATCCGTATCGCTCATTTGACTCAGCACTTGAAGTCAAATCACAAAGATCATAGTACTACTCGCGCTCTGAAGATGCTCGTTGGTAAGCGTCGCCGTCTGTTGGATTATCTGATCCGCACAGACATCAACCGCTACCGTGCAATCATCGCTAAAGAGGAGCTCGGAATCAGAAAGTAATTGTCTGCACAGCAGCAATTATGCAAGAGATTAAGGCTGTCCGCAATCGGGCAGCCTTTTTTGACACCAATTTTTGCACGAAACATTGCTGTCAATTCACGGATTTTGAGTATTTTCGCAGTTAATATTCAACTATTAAGAAAGCTATTATGATCGACAAGGTTACAGTTAAGATTATAAACAAATCCAACAACGATTTGCCACAATACTCCACTCCAAGCGCCGCCGGCATGGATTTGCGGGCAAACCTCAGCGAGGCTGTCACATTAAGCCCGCTGGAACGGAAACTTATCCCCACAGGCATATTCATCGAACTGCCGGAAGGCTATGAGTGCCAGATACGTCCACGCAGCGGGCTGGCTCTGAAACACGGCATCTCCGTGCTCAACTCTCCCGGCACAATCGACGCCGACTATCGTGGCGAAATAGGCGTAATTCTTGCCAACCTGTCAAACAAACCGTTTGTTGTCAACCCGGGCGAGCGCATCTGCCAAATGGTTGTGGCCCGGCATTCCACCGTTGTCTGGCAAACTGCCGACACCCTCTCCGACAGCGAACGCGGCGCCGGTGGCTTCGGACACACTGGCGTGAAATAGACTATTTTTAAACATACAAAATGAAAAAAGCAACACGAAATATTCTTCTTGCAGTCTGCTTTGCGGCGGTGATACTGCCGATGCTTGCAGGAAAGCCGTCGGCCGCCGACAAGCGGAAGGCGGAATATGCGTTTATGGAGGCCATATCGAAGAAAGAGGCCGGCGACATCGACGCCGCATACGCTTTGCTGCGCCACGCCGTGACTCTCGACCCCGACAACCCGACCATAAACTACTACGTCGGATTTACTATGTTGAATCTCGACCGGACAACAGACGAGGAAGTAGACTCCGCAACGGCTCTGATGAGAATCAACACGATTGAACGCCCCGGCGACTACTACGAAAACTACATATACGCCATTCTCAACGCTTCGCTCAGCAACCATGCTGAAGCGACACGCGTGTTGGAGAACCTGGCAAAAAGATATCCGGCAAAGACCGAGCTGTTCCCCATGCTCGCAAAAAGTTATGCGGCACAAGGCAACTTCGACAAGGCCATCGCCACTATCGACAGCCTGGAGAAGACTGAGGGACGGACGGTGACCACCACTTCGATGAAGGTGAACTATCTTTTCAACACCGGCGACACGGCGGCAATCATAAACAACGGCAAACTGCTGCTCCACGACGCGCCCAACAGCGCTGTGCCAAACGCTCTGATGGGCAACATCTTCGCGCAGCTGAACATGCCCGACAGCGCATTCGCCTACTACGACCGGGCGCTGCTCATCGAACCAGACTATGGATATGCAAATCTCCAGAAAGCATATCTATACAACAGTCTCGGCGACTCGACAAACTATGAGAAAGAAATTTCCGCAACCTTGCTCAACAAAAACATAGATGTCGACACGAAGGTGGACATTCTAACCGACTACATCCGCGACTGCATCCAGCAGGGCGACTCGTCGGCAAGAGTGGACAACATGTTTCGCACCATTTTGAACCAGCATCCGCACGAAGCGCAAATCAGACACCTGTTCAGCGACTATCTGTCGTTCAAAAAGGACTATAAGAATGCCGCCGAGCAACTGTCGTATGTGCTCGACATCGACCCGTCGGACCCAAAGAACTGGGAACGGCTCATCTGGCTCGAAATCTTCAACAACAATTACGACAAGGCAATCGAGTCGGGCAAAAAAGCCGTTGAATACGCGCCCGACGAGCTGTCGCTATACCAGGCGCTCGGTTTCGCATATTTCAAAAAGGAGGACTACTCCAACGCAATCGCCACCTACGACACCCTGCTTGTTCGCAACAAGGACATACAGATGGTCGACGAGGCCGACATCCACACTTCTCTCGGCGACATATACCAGCAGATTGGCGACACGGCAAACGCCATAAAAAACTATGAGGCGGCGATAAACATAAACCCAAGCAATGCGCTGACCCTTAATAATTTCGCATATTTTCTATGCACGCATAAGAAAGACCGCATCGACGACGCAGCCAGAATGGCGGAGATGGCGTTGGCGGCCGACCCCGACAACGGCTCGTATCTCGACACCTACGCTTTGGTGCTGTTTCTGAAGCACGACTATAAAAAAGCGTTGGAATTCATTGAGAAAGCCGCCGAGCATCGCGATTCCGACACTGGCAACGCCGAACTTTGGGAGCACTATGGCGACATCCTGTTTATGCTCGGAAAACCGGCGGAGGCTGTGGAGAAATGGAAAGACGCTCTGAAAGACAACCCCGGGTCGAAACTTCTGAAAAAGAAAATTGAAAACAAAACTTACTTCTATGAATAAATCATCAATCATTATAGCGCTGCTTGCCGCAATCTTGGCGATGTCAACATCATGCCGGTCGGCTCAGAAGGCAATGGTGTCGGAAACACGCTCCGGCGAAATCGCGGAATCCGTAGAGGCGGATTGGAGCAATTCCGCCTTCAATCCTCTAACAGTCGCTGCCGCCGCGCCTGAATGGACCGACTTCTCCGCATCGGGCAACATCACGGTTTCCACAACAGGCAGCCTCAGCAGCGCAATCCAGATAAAAATGGTGCGCGGACGCTCCATTTCAATCTCAATCCGTCCGCTGCTCGGAATCGAGATGGGGAAACTGTTTGTCGACAAGGATTCTGTCACGCTGGTCGACAAATACCACAACATCTACGTGCGCGAGTCTGTAAGCCAGTTGCTCGGTAACGGCATCGGACTCTACGCCCTGCAGAATCTGCTGCTGTCGCGCCCGTTCGACCTTACCGACGGTGCAATAAGCGCTTCCAACGCATACCATTTCTCAGCCACCGCGCCCGACAATGAGCGACGCTGGCAGATGCGCCCGGCAAAAGCAAACCAGCTGTTCGGATATTTCTTTGACATGATTGAAAACAACGTGAGCCGGTTCAACGTGACGCTCAACAACGGGCAGCAGTATGCAATGGACTTTTCCGCCTTCAAGCCCGTCGACGGTAAGGTTATCGCAACCAGCATCTCCGCCCATATAGAAATCGGCGGAACAAAGGTGGGAATGGACTTAAAATACACCAAATCCATACGCTGGAACAGCGGTGTGACCGACTACATCAGAATTCCCGACGGCGCGCGGCGCTACTCTCTGGCTCAATTATTGAAATCCATCTAAAATATAAATACGAAAAAATGATGAAACGATTCCTTTGCATCGCAATCTCCGCCGCTGTCCTGCTTGGCGTTGTGGCTCAACAGCCGGCAATGACCGACATCAAAAAGCAGAAAAAGGAGGCGCAACAGGACATCAAAAAGACTTCCCAAAAGATAAAGGAAAATAAAAACGAGACGGCGAAAACGCTTGCCGACCTCAACCGCATAACGTCTGAAATCGATGCCAGCAACAAAAAAATTGCCGACCTCAATCTGCAGATTGCTGACATCAACGTGCGGATCCTCGGTGTAAATCAGGAAATCGAGATGCTTGACTCCACTGTCGGCAGACTGCAGTCAAATTATCTGCGTGCAATAAAGAAAATCCGCATGCATAGGGTTTCAGGAAATAAAATGATGTTCCTGCTTTCTTCCGAATCGTTCCATCAGGCATACCGGCGCATGCGCTACCTCCGCGAGTTTTCAAGATGGAGAGAGGCGCAGACCCGACAAATCAAAGCGGCAAGGCGTAAATTGGAACAGCAGAAACACCAGCTTGTGGCTCTGCAGAATGAACGAAGCAAAACTATCAACACGATAAACTCCACCAAACTTTCGCTCGAGGGAAAACGCGCGGAGCAAAACCGCATCGTGAAGCAACTCAGAGAGGAGAAAGGCGACCTGATGCAGATTCTGCAGGAACAGCAGCGCAAGCTCAACCAACTCGACCAGCAACTCAACCGACTCATAGAGGCGGAGCAGAGGGCTGCGGCGGAACGGGCGAGAGCCGAAGCGGAAAAACGCAGAAAGGCGGAAGAAGAGAAGGCACGCAAAGCCGAGGAAGCCCGCAAAGCCGAGGAGGCGCGGCTGAAGAAAGAGCGAGAGGAGCGAGAGGCGGAGCTGCGACGCAACAAGGAGCAGCAACGCCGTGAGGCTGAAAAGAAAAAGAAGGAAGAGCTGAAACGCAAGCAGAAGGAGCTCGAAAAAGAGCAGGAACGTCTGCGCAAGGAGCAGGAACGCATCGACAAGGAGCGTGAAGAGGCGCGCAAACGCGAGGAGCAACGACGCTCACAACCTGCTGAGTCTGACGAAGACATCCGCATGGACGGCAATTTCGAAAGCAACAAGGGCAAGTTGCCTGTTCCTGTGACGGGCAGCTACCGCATCGTAAAGCAGTTCGGACGCCACAAGCACCCTGTGCTTGAATATGTCACCATCGACTCTCCGGGCATCGAAATCGAAGCGGCGGCAAGTGCGGCGGCAAGATCTGTTTTTGCCGGAACGGTTACCAACATCTACAAGGTTGACAACGAATACAACTATGTTGTGCTTGTCAAGCACGGTTCATACACAACCGTATACGCCGGTCTGAAAACGCTCAACGTGAAGAAAGGCGACTCCGTGAAGGCGGGACAGTCGCTGGGTTCTTTGTTCCCCGATGTCAACGACACGTCGCACGCCGTGCTGCACTTCCAAGTGCGCAAAGGCACAACAAAACTCGACCCTCAAGCTTGGATAAAATAATGCTATGATTGAAATCCGACGATATTCAAACACCGACAAGCCCATCTGGGATGATTTCGTGAAACGGTCGAAAAACGCCACGTTTCTGCACCTGCGCGACTATATGGACTATCACGCAGACCGATTTGCCGATTTCTCGCTGATGGCTTTCAACCATCACGGCAAATTGGCGGCGGTGATGCCTGCCAACATCGTCGGCTCGACGCTGTATTCCCACCAGGGGCTGACCTACGGCGGTTGGCTCACTCCAGTGAAGCATTTCACGGCGGTGACGATGCTTGAGGTGTGGGACGCGATGATGTCGTTCCTCAAAGAGAACGGCACCAGAACTCTTGTCTACAAAGCCATCCCCTACATCTACCACCGCTACCCTGCCGATGAGGATCTCTACGCTCTATTCCGACATGGCGCGCAGATTGCCGAATGCAACATGTCGACGGCAATCATAGCCTCCGACCCAAATTCGGCATTCGACCGCCGCGTGCGCCGCACGCTGCGCCATGCCGAGGAAGAGGGCGTCGTCGTCAAGGCGAGCTACGACTACGCTACGTTCTGGAAGATTCTGTCGGACAATCTCAGCAACAAATATCAAGCCGCCCCGGTGCATACGCTCGACGAGATCGAGCTGCTCCACAGCCGTTTCCCCGACAACATACGCCTACATATGGCCTACATCGGCGAGGAGGCCGTGGCAGGCGCGGTGATGTTTGTCGACGGCAATGTGGCTCACGCCCAATATTCGTCGGCCAACGAGCGCGGAAGCGCCACGGGAGCGCTCTGCAGCCTCTTCAACCAGCTCATCAGAGTGGACTACGCCGACCATCGCTACTACGACTTCGGCACGTCGAACGAGCAGCACGGTCTGTTTCTCAACACCAACTTGATTGAGATGAAGACCGGGCACGGCGGACGCGGAATCGCCCATCAAATCTACAAAGTGGACATAAAGTGAGCGACAACCGCGTAAACATATCCAGCACCATTCTCCGCGCCATAAAGATGTTTGGGGGCGTGCAGGTGGTCAGCAACATCTGTTCGGTGGTGCTCAACAAACTTGTTGCCGTGTGGATTGGTCCGGCGGGAATGGGACTGTTCAGCATCTTCAACTCCGCCATCGACATGCTGCGCTCTGGCACGTCGCTCGGACTGCGCACAAGTGCCGTGCGCGACATCGCAATGGCTCACGGTTCGGGCGACACCAAGGCTCTTAACCGCATTGTCGCCGTCGTGAGGCGGTGGGCGTGGTTCATAAGCATCTTCGGTGCAGTCACGACGATGGCGCTCGCACCGGCTTTGAGCCTATGGTCGTTCGGCTCTACCGATCATCTATGGGACTTCGTGCTGCTGGCATGCGTGCTGCTTTTCAACGGCTTTGCCAACAGTGAGCTTGCAATCCTGCAAGGCCTTGAGAAACTGAAGCGGCTTGCAAACGCATCGCTGCTCGGCACGGTCATGGGGCTTGTCCTGTCCATTCCGTTGTTCTACTGGCTGCGGATCGACAGCATCCTCTTCTCGTTGATTGTCTACCACGCCTCGCTGCTCGTCGCGGCTTTAATCTACCGCCACAAGGGCTCTGCTAAAGTGAAGGTTTCCAACAAGGAGGCTCTACGCGAAGGCTCGGCATTCGTAAAACTCGGTCTGCTGATGACGCTCAGCGAGTTTATCACCATGCTGTTCAACTACATCTTCTCGGCTTATCTCAACCGCGTTGCAGGCACGGAAATTGTAGGATTCTATCAAGCGGGTTATTCGCTTGTTGGACGCTATTTCGGATTGATTTTCACTGCAATCGGAATGGAGTACTACCCACGCATCACGCGTGTTTGCCACAGCCGTCTGCGCACTCGCGTATTTGCTTCGCAGGAGGTCAACATCATGATGCTGTGCCTGTTGCCAATCATCTCCATTTTCCTGATTGCAAGGGAACTGATTGTGTCGATTCTCTATAGCGGGGAGTTCCGTGCCATCATCCCCTACATCTCGTTTGCAATCGTGGGCACTGTGATGAGAGCATATTCCTGGTTTCTTGCCATCGTTATCGTGGCGAGGGGCGACGGCAAAATCTACATTGTCACCGAGACGCTGTCGGTGCTCACGGGTTTTGCGCTCAACGTGGCGTGCTATCACCTGTGGGGACTTGCCGGACTCGGTGTGGCATTCTGCCTGTGGTATGCGGCATATTGTCTGATTGTCGGTGTCGTTTATTTCCGCAGCTACGGCTACTCGCTGTCGCGCCAGTCTTCGCTGTTATCGCTCTTCACCCTGGCTTTCTGCGCGGCAATCGTGTTCCTTCTTAACGAAGGATGGCTGTGGGCAGCAATCGCCGCCACAGCCATCATATCCTTGTTCGCCGGCATCCGTCTGCGCCGGCTCGTCAGCCATCGTTAGTTCTGCGTGAACGTGAAGTTCTGGTCGCTCGACCGCACGATGTCTTCCTGCGTATCCTGGTCATAAATGAGAATATGGAACGCCAGGTCGTATTTTCCTTTCGCCATGTGCAGCTCATCGTAAGGCATAAACAGGCGGAAGTCGCTGAAACGCGTGCTGTCGTAGTTAGGTGTGAACGAATCCGGACAGCAAACCTGACCGCCCGTTGTGCCGTAATCGTTGTTGTAGTCCTTCAGGAAGTCACCTCCCTCATATTTGAAATAAGCGACGCATTTTCCCTCACGTCCTCTCATTCCGTCAACCGTAAACTTCACGTGGATGAGCATTCCCTTCTTGCCGTTCTGCCATTGGTCGTAGTCGACCCACACATTCTCCACATTGCCTGAGAAGCGGCTGGCGCTGGCGTCCTGGGTGATGTCGATGCGCACTTCCTGCGAGCCCGACGTGATTTTCATATAGTCCGAACGGCTGCTGCTTGAGTTGTTTGCCTCGCAACGCAACGTGAACGATGTGCTTGTGCGGTTTTCCACCGAGCACCACGAAGGAATGCCCCAAGTGTCCCACGACGACACTCCGCTCACGGTGAATCGCTCTGTGCCGCCCGACGAGGAGAAGTTGGTACTTACCGATGTCTTTCCATCCACCTTCAGCGTGCCGCCCGAAACGTTGCCGCTGCCGCTGTAGAGCGTAAAGTTCTGCTGATAGATACGGCTGCCGTTGCGCCATACTTCGAATCGGTATTGACCCGTCTGGTCGTAGGCGCCGCCGCCCAAACGGCCCCAGCCGCCGATGCCTCTGTAGTGCTCGCCCGGATCAACAGTCATTTCAAACGAGTTGGTATACCCACTTGGCGATGTGCTGCCCGACATGAGCGTGCCGTCAGGCTTATAGATTTTGTATTTAAACGCCCAGTCCTGCGAGCTTGAATATGTGCTCTTGTAATAGATGCGCGGCATCAGATAATGCACGTCGGCGGCATAAAGACGCTCGCCATAGGCATTAAGCACATTGTCATCGATGTCTTCGTTGCGAAACGACACGCTCGTGATTTTAAACGAGTTTGTCCGCGATGTGGTCGACGGTGTTGACTGACGGCGCGACGGCTGCGTACTGCTACTGCTGCTACTGCTGCGCTCGTTTATTTTTCTGTTGCAGGCTGCTATACGCGAGTCCAGATTGTTGGCCTTGGGCTTGTCGGGGCATGCTTTGGCTGCGGCAAAACGCTTCTTTGCCTCGGCATAGCGTCCTTGCTTGTAAAGCGACTCTGCCTGTTGAAGATTCTTAGTGTAGCACTGTGCAAAGGCTTCGGTTCCCGTTCCGGCCATCAACAACACAGCAACCGCCACTACAAGGCGTAGTCTAAGCTGTTTGAATTTTGACATCATAGAAATTTCGTGTTAGTTTTTCTAAAGACAGTATTTTTGTATCATTTCCACAAAGTTAGTGTTTTGCAGGCACTTTTCCAATCCTTATTTGATGATTTTTTACTATCTTCGTACAATAAATTTCACTATTATGAAAAAAATACTGTTTTTAATAATGGCTTTAATCGCTTCTTCTCCTCTCGCCACGGCTAAAGACAAGACTGTCGAACTCTGCATTCTCGAGACTTCCGATGTGCATGGCAGTTTCTTCCCTTACGATTTCATCAACCGCACGCCTTGCAAGGGTAGTCTTGCCAGACTGTCAACCTACGTGAAACGTGAGCGCGAACGCTTCGGTGACAACCTGCTGCTGCTCGACAACGGCGACATTCTGCAGGGACAGCCTACCGTATACTACTACAATTTCATCGACACGGCTGCAACCCATGTGACGGCGGCGATGATGAACTATCTGCGCTACGATGCGGGAAACATGGGAAACCACGACATGGAGACTGGCCATGCGGTCTACGACCGTTGGATTCGCCAATGCAATTTCCCGATTCTCGGCGCAAACATTATCGACACCGCTTCGGGAAAACCGTATCTTCCTCCCTACTCGGTTTTCAACCGCGACGGGGTGAAAGTGGCGGTAATTGGTTTTCTTACGCCGTCAATCCCGGCATGGCTGCCTGAAAATCTGTGGGCTGGACTCCGATTCGACGACATCGAGGAGTCGGCTCGCAAATGGGTGAAGACGGTGCGCGAAAAGGAGAATCCGGATGTTGTGGTTGCCATCATCCACTCCGGACGCGACCATACCCACACAACGGGCAATTGGGTGGAGAATGCCTCTCAGCTGGTTGCCGAGCGCGTGCCGGGTATCGACATCGTGTTGTTTGGACACGACCACCAGTTCTTCTGCGACTCGGTGAAAAACGCCGACGGCAGCGAGGTGTGGATGCTGAACCCTGCAAACAAGGCGGAGAAGGTGGCTTCAGCCCACGTGTCGCTGACGCTGCGGAAAGGCAAAGTGGTGAAAAAAGAAATTTCCGGAAGATTGGTCGACATCAGCGCATTGCCTGTCGATGAGGATTTCATGGCGGAATTCAAGCCTCAATACGACACCGTAGACAAGTTCGTCAGCCAGAAAATCGGCTCTATCTCAAAGACAATATCCACTCGCAACGCTTTCTTCGGGCCTTCGGAGTTTATCGACCTGACACACTCGCTGCAACTGGCAATCTCTGGTGCGGAGGTGTCGATGGCGGCGCCATTGTCGTTCGACTCGAGCATAAAGGAGGGCGACATCCTCGTGAGCGATATGTTCAAACTTTACAAGTATGAGAACATGCTCTACACGATGCGCCTGTCCGGACGTGAGATTAAGAACTATCTGGAAATGTCCTACGACTTGTGGACAAACCGAATGACAAATGCCGACGACCACTTGCTCCTGCTGAAAGAAGTGCCTGGCAACGGCGATGACGGTGCGCGCGCGCTGTTCCAGAACTTCAGCTACAACTTCGACTCGGCTGCCGGAATTCGCTACACGGTCGACGTGACCAAGCCGCGTGGCGAGAAAATCAACATCCTGTCAATGGCCGACGGAAGTGCGTTCGATATGGACAAGGACTATTCGGTGGCTGTGAATTCTTATCGCGGAAACGGTGGCGGCGGACTGCTGACAGAAGGTGCCGGAATTCCCGTCGAAAAACTGAACGACCGCATCATCAAGGCTACCGACAAGGATTTGCGATTCTATCTTATGGAGTACATCAAAAAAACGGGTGCGATATGCCCCACTACGCTCGACCTATGGAAATTCATTCCAGAAGTGTGGACCGTTCCTGCCGCAAAGCGCGACTACAAACTGCTGTTCAAAGACTGACTCATCTCATTATCATAACCAAAGCGTGGCTACAAAAATGCAGCCACGCTTTTTTGCTACATAAGGCACAACCAACCGCCGAAATCATATTCCTTGTTTTATACAACCGCTCTTCGGCGGTAGATTATTATTCCTCGACTGACCCCAGGTAGGCAAGCCAACCTGGGGCTATGATTATACAACCACCCTTCGGCGGTTGCCATCGCCTTCTGATTGCCATCCCCATCGCAAAAACCGCCCCACATCGGCATGCGCCAATGGCGCGGTGCATCGCCATCGCAAGAAAACCGCCGAAGTGCGGTTATATATGTTAGCACGGGGTTGGCTTGCCTACCCCGTGACGCCATGAGCGCACACCGCTACCGCCGAAGTGCGGTTGTATAAAAAAAGGAATGGAACCCAGCATCACGCTGGATTCCATTCCTCAAAAAATCATATACTCCTTATTTTGTCAATTTCAAAACTGTGTTGTCATTGAACTTCAATACGTAGATGCCTTTCGCGAAGTCTGAAGCCTTGATTGTGGCCTTACCTGCAAATACCTGCTCTGCCACTTTCTGACCTGCTACGTTGTAGACTGCCACTCTGGTTGCCTTCGGGCTCGACACCACGATGTTGCCACCATTGACAAACGCCTTTGTTGCAGACACCGCCAAGTCGCTTACGCCTGCCTCGCTGTGCTGAGCCACATAGAAACGTTTCATCATGCCAAACACTTCAACGTCGAAGTATGAAGATCTTACGTCTGTTCCTTCTGGCAATGCATTGACTGTCACTGTCATCTTGGCTGGCTCTGTGTCTGAACCGTTAGCGAATGACACTGTGTACCAGTCGCCTAAGCCTTCACCTGTCGCTGTCGCGAGGTTTTCACCTTTTGAGTTGACCAAGTTGTAGTAAGAATCAAGGTCAAACGTTTTGCTTTCGCCGGCTGGTTTTGCCTCAAACGCGTCTTCGTCGCTGCGCAACCAGCTGTAGGTAGCGTCAAACGATGCATACAGTCCGGCAGCTGCCGAGCCGTCTTCGAATGAAAGGGCTGTCGTATCAATCATCTTGCGTGTACCGCTGGCATCATTGAAGAATACGTAGACATTGTTTTCCACTTCTTTCGGTGCCGAGTCAAACGCATTTACGAAGTCGAATTCCTCGCCTTCTGCAAGGTCGGCTGAGAATTGGATTACAATTGGATAATCGACAAACAACTCTGCCTGTGTAGGAAGTCCATCAATTTCTCTCTCAAAATAGAAGACTGCCTTAGGATAAGATTTATCGTCCGCCTTATAAATCTCCGATGGAGAGCAGTAGCCTTCTGCCATTGCTGTAAACGAGCCGTCATCCTCCACCTTATAAACCGTTGCTTTCAGCTGCGATTTGTCGGTCAATTTACCGGCTGTGTAATAAACAACTGCATTTGCCGACGACAATGTGTAAGGTGCTGCCGGTTGCGGGATGAACATTCCCATACCTGTAACCTTCATTCCCTCTGTTTTAAGCAATTGGTTCCATGTAGCGTCTGAAGTGGCACCCATACCAAACACACCGCCATTTGCCAATGAGAACTTCGCTTTTTTACTAACGAGACGGTTTAAGTCGTACATTGCCGCATCAAACGACAGATAACTATCTCCATTCCTAATCATCACAGAACCACCATATTGCACTGCATCATAAAGCTTGGCTGCATCCGAAGTCTTGCTGCCAATCTTGGTCACAAGCGATGGTGCGTCATATTGAGCGAAGCCGTATTCCGGAGCTTCAAGATTCTTCGACGAGGATGTTGTCTCGTTGCCTTCTTCGTCTGGATATGTCCATGTGCAAGATTCAAAGGCTGGTGACACATTTGTCCACTCCAAAGAAGTCTTGTAAGGTGCCAACGCCAGATTAAGCACATTGCCGGATCCATCGCTTAGATTGTAACCATCAAGTGAAAGGCCAATTGGGAATACTGCGTTTGGTGCAGTAGCCGCTGCCGTTGGGGTGGCTTCGCCTACTTTAATGTCATCAAGCATCATTGACTCGCCGTTGATACCATAATAGCGGAATGCTATCTTGATGTTCTTGCCCACATATTTGCTGATATTGACGAGCATTGGGTGATATGGACGTACAAAGCTACTACCGTCGTCCCACAACTCATCCACTGTATAGCTGCGTGCGTCATCAAGCACATCCCATACTTTTTCCCATGTCTTGCCATCGTCGGTAGTCACAAGTACTTCAAGAATATTGTTTACCGATGAAAAATCCATCGCACTCTCATTGAAAAGAGTGAAGAATGGGCTATAGCAAAGCTGGAATGTCAGGTAGTCACCAGTTTTTGGAGTGATTGCCTTGGTGATAAGCCACTCATCCTGCTGCTCTGCAAAAGTTATAGGATCGGCTGTGAAATCTGCAATCGAAACCTGGACACGCTCCACATAAGTGCCGCTATAAGCGGATGTAAAGCCATCGCCTTTTGTCGCTTCCCACACGAGGCATGTGCCTTTGCCTTCTGGAGCAACGTGTGGCGGATTGGTTTTCGACTCCTGCGACCAGCCTTCCGGGACCCATCCTCGAGAAGTCTGTCCTTCATACGACTCAAAGCCCTCAAAAAGAGTTGCGTTCTCGTCAGCTTTCATTACCGCCGGCGCGTTGATGCGAGATTTTGACTGTGCAATCTTGTCCGACGCCCTCAAACTACGGTTAAGCACTTTGTACAAGTGTCCGTCATTACCTTTCACAAGGTTGATGGACGAACCGTCTTTCAACTGCTTGCTTGCAACGACATTCGACTTGTCGTTCATTCGCAAGGACACTGCAGTTTTGCTAAAAACTTGTTGATTCATGCGCTCTGCACGCAATCCTTCTGTCGACATACGCGCCTCTGTGACTTTCGTCGGATTGGCTGCCGTTGCCACACCTGCTGCTAAGACTGCAGCAGAAAAAAGTACCATTTTCCTCATAATCTATCTGTTTTTCATAAATTCCAACACAAATTTAAACCATTTGCTTTCACTTTGCAAGCATTTTAGCAATTAATTCGCCTTTTAACGTCATTTTTAACACTCTGCTCATTTTTTATAACTCTGTGCAATCCCCACAAGCAGGAAAACCGCCCCACATCGGATGCGCCATGGCGCGGTGCATCGCCATCGCAAAAAAACCGCCGAAGTGCGGTTATATATGTTAGCACGGGGTTGGCTTGCCTACCACGTGACGCCATGAGCGCACACCGCTACCGCCGAAGTGCGGTTGTATAAACGCCCTCTCCTATGGCTCTGCAAAAACAAGCGAAGCCCGGCATCACTGCCGGGCTTCAATATTGCTCCGCCATCACTGGCAGAACAGTGCTACTTAAGAAGCCTATTATTTGGCTACCTTAACTACTGTGTTATCGTTGAATTTAACAACATAAACGCCTTTTGCAAGATCGGCGGCTGGAACTGTTGCCTTGCCTGCGAATGCAGCCTCCGCAACTTTCTGACCTGCGAGGTTGTAAACTGCTACAGATGTTGCATTGTCGCTCTCAACAACGAAGTTGCCGTCTACAACCGACACCTTCGAGTTGGTTGCCTCTACGCCAGCCACTGATGCATTGCCCTGAGTTGCAACAAACACCTCACGGCCACCAATCACAGTTGTGAAGCTAACATCGGCACGACGACCAGAAACGCCCTCTGGAAGAGGATCTGCCTTAAAGTTGAACACTGTGCCTTTTGTTGCATCATAAGACACTGAAATCTCCAACCAGTCAGGGATCTCGTTCTCCACTGCATAACAATCTACAGGTTTTGTTGCATAGTCGTTAAACATAATCAAATTGGTCTCTACTGCAACATCCAAAGAGCCACCATTGTCAGCAAAGTGGTTTGAATTTTTGTCAAAGTCCAGATTGCCCATCAAAGCGTCGACAAACAACACCGGAGCGGAATAAGTATCTTCGAACAGTGCCGAGAATGGAGCCATTTTGTCTCCAAGCAAGAAGTAGCCCACTTCCGCCGGATAAGATGCTGGAATCTCGCCTTTGTCATCAACATAAGGCCAGTTAAAACACATAGACTCAAACGAGATGTCGCTGTTGCCCTTAAAGTTTGTAAAGGCATAGAACAGAGCTGTTTCCGGATAGATTGCCACCTTGCTCAAACCGCCCAACTCGTCTTCCTCGAAGAATTTGAATGTAACACCATAGAGGTCAGTAGCACCAGGTAGAAGTTTCACATCATCAGCGCCAGCCTTGCCGACAGCCAATTTATCACCAAGTGTTCCGTCATCGTTGACTTTATACACATTGAGTGTCAACTCTGCACCATTTTTAAGGCTTACACCTTTCATAATCATACGGGCTGACTCTACATAGTAAGGAACGGCAGGCTCCTCAAACAAGATTCCGAAGCCATCAACACCCTCCACCAAGCAGTTGCTGCCGAAAGCGAATCTTCCATCTGTCATCCTTGGCGCCCAGTTGCCGCCGAAATGCTGCACTGACAACGAAGGAGGAACGCCTACTGAGTTAACCAAACCGGATATATTTCCTGCCTTTTCAGAAATGCCATAAGGCTGCCATGTCTGCCCATCAGCCACCTTAAGGATAGGTGCTGAAGAGTAAGTCATCGGATAGCTTACAGTCAAGTTCTTGTCGGTTGAAGTGTAGGTCTCACCACCGGCATTCGACTTGTCGCCGACACCGTATGTCCACAATGAAGTTGCTTTTCCCGAAGCGTTCAGATAAGACACTTCCGCAAAAGGAGGACAAGCGAACGTCGGCATTACATAGCTTTGATATTCTGCGTCAGCCCCCTCAAAGAAAAGACCCACTTGGTAATACCATGGGCATTTCGTTGCAGCTTTGCCCTTCGTAACGATTCGCGACACTGCGGCAACATTTTTGACATTGTTCACCTTCATCGCAACCGGTGCTGACGTATGGACTGTCATGTCTACCTTTTGCCTGTTGACTTCTGCGCAATTAGATTTTACCTCCTGCAAATAGTTCGGAGATGCTGCGCTGGCTGCCAAGGCTGTGCCGAGACCCAACGCAAGGAGTAATGTTTTTTTCATATAAATATATAATTAGTAAATTTATGCTGCAAAAATAATCATTTCAAAGAAAATATGGAAGTAATTCCTATCAAATAATCATTTTTTGCGAATAAAAAACAGCATTTTTCCATTTTTGCCATAAAATTGTCATTTTCCTGCGGTGGCACCGAAGTAAAACCGCCGAAGTGCGGTTTCATACGTTAGCACAGGGTTGGCTTGCCTACCCCGTGACACCATGTGCGCACACCGCTACCGCCGAAATTATAATCCTCGTTTTATACAACCGCTCTTCGGCGGTAGATTATTATTCCTCGACTGACCCCAGGTAGGCAAGCCAACCTGGGGCTATGATTATACAACCGCCATTCGGCGGTTGCCTTCGCCTTCTGATTGCTATCGCCCCACATCGGTATGCATCAATGGCACGGTGCATCGCCATCCCAAAAACCGCCGAAGTGCGGTTATATACGTTAGCACGGGGTTGGCTTGCCTACCCCGTGACATCGACGCATTCGCAACTACCGCCGAAGAGCGGTTGTATAAACACACAGAAGCCAACGCTCTCCAGACTGGAAGTCCCCCAAAAACAAAGTTTCCGACTGCGAAACCGCAGCCGGAAACTGTTTAGATTTGGATTTTGACTTTCTTAGTTCAATTTTGCTGTAAACGTGTCGTTGCCGTCAGCTTTATTCACGAACTTCATCTGCGCCGGAGAGAACGGAGTCTCTGCTGTAACGCCGTAGCTTCCAGCCATACCTTTGACAAAATCGAGCAGTCCAGGCACATTCTTGCTGTACGACTGCGCATTGCGGTCACCCGAGCCATCGGCTGTATATGTCAATGTTCCGTCGCTTGCCACTGTAGCGTCGAGATAGAACAATGCCACAGATGCCTTGGTTGTGCCAGCCTGAAGCAATTTGACTACCATACAGATTTTTCCAGTCTTTGAGTCATACTGATAACCGAACTCCACTGTACGCTTCTTGGTTGCAGCGCCTTCAACAGCCGCATCGTAGAGCGTTTTCGTCTTTGCGGTCATTGTCTCTGGGTCAATCATCCAGCTTGCACCTGCCATCTTGAAGAGCTGCTCTACAGTAGGCGCGTTGAGCGTCACTGTGCCGTCAGGCGACGTCATCTTGGTGTTTGCCGCATCGATTGCCAAATCCTGAACGCTGAACTTTCCTTTCTCGCCCTCGAATGGCGACGACAAGCGGACAGTGTTGTCAAGATTCACGATGATACCGCGATAGTAAGTGCGGGATGCCGCCTCGATTTCCGACAAGCCTACCGGAGTAAGCGCCATGACTCCCACGCCGAGGCCGTCAACGTCAAACGTCTCATCGCCTGAAGAGAGAGTATAGCCTGAAATCTTGTTGTTGAACAAACGCGCTGTGTTAGCTTCGATAGCCTTGAAATAGTCAGCCCAGCTGTCGACAGTCTTTTTCGCGCCAGCGGCGTCGGTATATTGTGCACCCATCGGGAAGCGCACGAGGCGCATGTCGATGCCCGATTTCTTACCCATAACGTATATGGTGTCCTTGTCGGCGCTCATGCCCTTCATTTGGAACTCATAGTCGCCGCCGTGGCCCACACCGTCGGTTTGTGGAGAAGAGAATTCGTGGAAGATTTCATTGTATGTGTCGAAAGTCAACACAACCGACATATCCTGTACGAAATCGTAAGTCGATGATTCCTCTTTATATACACCACCGGTCGACACGCTGTTGTTGCCGGCGATTGTCACCTTGCCGCTTTTGTCAAACTTCATCACAAACGGATAGCCTTGTTCGGTTTCCGATGCGAAATATTGAAGCACCCAGCCGTTCTCTGAGCCAGAGAGCACCTCGCGGTAGTCGCTTGTCAACTTGTTCAAGCGCTGCGCCGGAGACTGGTCAAAGATATCTTCCTCGGTCTTGAAGCACGAGTTAAGACCAAACAGGCAGGAAACGCTTAATAATATAGCAATTGTTTTTTTCATAATTCTTTGCATTGTTTTTATTGGTTACACCTGTTTTTTTCCTTATTTTCCAGGAACTGGAATGTCGTAAACCTGCTTTCTCAACTCTTTCAACAAGTCGATGCTGTAAGCGTTCTGGCGAGTCTGAACCTCATTGCGGAGCTTGTCGAGGTCGGTTCCCCATGAGTCACGGAGCCAGTTGCGGGCAATTTCCACCTTTTGTTTCAAAATTGCCAATCCGTCTACGCCGTCGTCCTTGCCCTGATAGTTGGATGCAGCCAATTTCTCAAGAGCCGCCCATTCAGCATCAGTCATTGTTATGTAGTTTGAGATGGTCTCTGCAAAGTCCTCACGTGGCTGGCTGCTTGCATAAGGTGTGGTGAAGCCGAGCGAAGCAACTTCAGCTGCATTGCGGTCCTGCCATCCAAGAGCGTCATAGTGACCGTTTGACAACTGGTCGAATTTCTTTGGATAGGTCTTGGTCTGGTGAAGCACGTGGGCAAACTCGTGGTGCATTGTGTGGAAATAGCGGTCGTTGAGATCCTTGATGCTGTTCAAGTTCATCGCATTAAGTTTGTAGAGAGAAATCTTGATTCCGCTCTCTGCCAAACCGAGCACCTCTGTGTGGTTGGCGGGGTTGACTGCCGACGAACCGATGAAGTGAAGAATGCGGGGTCCGTATTTCTTCAAGAAGTCCTTGTCAGGAACAACGCTGTAGTACACGTCAAACCAGTAGTACTTGCAAAGCACTGCCAAATCGACAGAGTTCTCATACTTGGCTGGAACCAAGTTGTAGCTCTTGTCGGTCATCACGTCCTTCATGCGGTAAGTCAACGCGCAGTTGTAAGGCACGCGGAGGCTGTCGTCGCAGAACTTGTCGAGCTGATAAGTCGGCGATGTAGGGTCAAGCTGACCTTCGCTGTCGTCGAAGATGCTGTTCGGATCGAGATCATCGTCGGAGCATGCCGCAAACGTCACACCCATTCCGAGAGCAACAGCTGCTATATAAATATATTTTTTGAAATTCATGATTGTCTGATAATTTAATTGATTATGTTTATCTTACAATTGACAAGTTAAGATTTGCCTTCGTCATTGCCGACTCAGTTGTGCCCTTTACCGCACGCGGTGTCGGGGTCAGACCCGCCTGGATTGCCTCGGTTGGAATCTGGAAGGCGCGACGGTCGTCGTCAAGCTTCAACACTTCTGTACGTGTACGGCCAATCTGGTGGGTAATCTCGATGCCGAAACGCTTGATGTCGAACCAACGGGTTCCTGTAAACACCTGGTCGATGCGACGGAAGTGAAGCACACACCAGAGATAAGGCAACTTGTTGTCGTCAAGCTTATACGACGTGTTGCCCGGTGCCGGTTCGCACACTTGCTCGATATTGAGATCCTGAAGGATGTAAGCTCGTGGATCCTGGCCATTGCTTGTAGCATTCTCCTTTTTATACCAATTTTTGATGACGGTAGATGTCAGCTGCGACAACGGGTGTGAGGCATCTGTGTCGTGCGACTGCGCCCAAATGTTCAAGTCACTGACTGCTTCATCGATCTTACCCATGAAGATACGAGCCTCGGCACGTGTCAACAATGTCTCCTCGCCGGTAAACTCTGCGCGGATACGCTTTGGATAACCAATGCCGGCTACCTTGTCGGTATACTCAAACAACATATACATCCATGACGGCCACATGCCATACTCCTGCTTGCTGTTCACGTAAAGGTGCTGAGCCATTGTAGGCAGAAAGTTGGTGTCCCAGCATGGTCCATAACCATAAAGGGTTGAGGTTACCGCGCCGCGGTTGCATGCATAGCGTGCACCGGCAGCGTAGTAGTTGTTACACATTGAGATAAATGCGATTGAGTTGGTCGGAATCAACAAGAAGTTGGACGACGACGACGATGAGTAGAATGTAGTGGCGTCGGAGTTCAACGAGGTGAACGATGTTGACCAATAATCCTTACGCATCTTTTCAGCTGGACTCGCACCGAGAGCGGCTGTTGCATACTGCTCTGCCTTCACATAGTCACGCTTGAAAAGATAGAAGCGCGCTGCGAATGCGTTGGCTGCCGTTGTGTTGAAGTGGTAGCGGAGCACTGAATAGTACTGGTCGCTTACGTATTTCAAACCTTCAATAAGGTCTGCCTCAATCTTGTCATAAACCTGAGCTACGGTACCGCGCTCGTAAGCAACCTGCACCTTGTCTTCAGGCTCTGTCGAGTAAGGAATACCCTGGTCTGTGGCACTGTTCTTGCCATACTGCTTTGAGAACAAGTTGACAAGAATGAAGTGATGGTAAGCGCGGACGAGCAATGCCTCGCCATAGGCGGCATTCAAACGGTCGGCGTCCTCGCCTGTTGTAAACTTGCCGGCAGCCTTGAACTCCTCTACTTTCTTCAACGCGTGGTTGGCTACGGCGATTGCATGATAGCATCCCTGCCATACGGCTGTCGGAGAATCCTGCTTGCTCGACATGTTGGCGTCTTCCCATGCGAAGAACTGGTCGAGAATAGGGTCGTTTGAGCCTGTAGCTTCATAAGTCACACCATTCGCATCTGGAGCGTGGTTGTCGACCATGTTGTCCGAACTCAACTCGCACATTGTTGCGTAGTCGTAATTCACATATCCGTCTACGAGCAACAACTGCAATTGCTTCGGATTCTGCGGATCGATACGGTTGTCGGGCAGATGATCAAGAAAATCGCTGCACGATGTGAGTGATACCAATCCAGCAACACCTATATATAATAATTTTTGCAATTTCATAATTCTGTTGTCTATTAATTTGTTTTACAATCCTACAAGCTGAAACGAAGAGTGAATGTGAACTGCTTCGGGTTAGGAGTTGCCACACCACCTGTGTTGAAGAATTCCGGATCCTGACCGTTCAACTTCTTGTCGGCGTAAAGCAGACAGAGGTTGGTGGCCTGCACCTTAACCGATGCCGATGAGAAACGAATCTTCTTCAAGAACGATTCCGGAAGGTCGTAAGTCAACGAGATTTCCTTCAGACGGACGAATCCGCCGTCGGCGATACGCTCTGTTGAATAGTTGTAAGCATTGTATGCTCGCGACAATTGTGAGTCAGCGACATACTGACGGTAAGTTGCGATTGCAGGGATAGTTGTGTACATCTCATCGCCCGGAGTCACCCAACGGTTCTTAAACTCGCGTGGCAATGCCTGCATGTCGTCGTAGCTGTATTTGAACACCGGATCCAAACGGATCTTGTTGCCGAACGAGTAAGTCAAGAACACGTTCAAACGGAAGTTTTTCCAACTTACGGTGTTGCCGAATCCACCGGTGATGGTCGGGTCGGTAGGACCTTCATATACAAGGTGGGTTGCATCGAAGCTCTGGAAGTTCACGTCGGACGTAACCACTTCCCCGTTCTCGTTGATTACTTGAGGAATACCCTGCTCGTTCAAACCAGCAAACTGATAAGAGAACAGTGAGCGCACTGGATAACCCTGCAATGCGTAACCTGCGCCATTGACAAGGTAGATGTTGCTCGAACGCGACTGGAGATCGGTAATCTCACTCTTGGTCTTAGAGAATGTCAAGTCGGTCGACCATTTCCAATCCTTCAATTCTGGGCTAAGGTTGCTGGTTGAAATTGTAACCTCGGCACCATGCGACTTCATCGATGCTACGTTGGCATATTTCATCGACTCACCACCGACACCCGAAGTATAAGTCAAACCAATAAGGTCGAAGTTGTTACGGAAATAGATATCAGCGCTGGCGTTGATACGGTTGTTCAAGAAGCCGAGGTCGACGCCGAAGTTGAACTCGTGTTTCTTCTCGTAAGTCAGCTCTGAGTTTCCAAGTGTCGAAAGCTCAAGCATAAGCTCTTGGTCGGATGCCGACGGACGCCATGCCGTTCCTGATGTATAAATAGGTGTGGCGTTGGAGATGCTTGATGGTCCGCTGTCGGCTGTAAGTGAGTATGACACACGGGCTGTTGCGTGTGAAAGCACTTTTGGGTCAACTTTCTCTCTGAAGAAGCCTTCCTCGTGTGCGTTCCATGCGCCTGACACGTTCCACGTTGGCAACCAGCGTGAGTTGCGCGACATACCCAACTTGTTGGTTCCCTCATAACGGATTGTTCCGTTGAGCACGTAGCGTGCTTTGTATGAATATGTTGCGTTGGCAAACGCTGCAAAGCTGCGACGATATGAAGGAGAGATTGCATAGTAAGTGTGACCTTCCTCAATCTGCTGCTTGAAGAGCTTGTAGTCGAGCGAAGGAACGCCGCCGTTGTCGTAGACAAAGCCCCAGCCTTCCCAGCCGATTGACTTACGGTCGGTTGAGCTTACTTCCAAACCACCCATCACATTGAAAATGTGGGTGTTGTTCCATGTCTTGTTGTATGTTGCCGTTCCACGGAAGTCATACTGCGACACGGTGTAGGTGTCGTTGTAATAAACACCACCTTGTGGCATTACCGACACTGGCAATGCGTTTGGATCGTCAGGGTCTGTGTAAAGGAACGAGTTGGAATCGCGGATTGTAGCGTCTTCCGGATCGATACCTGCGCGGTAAGCATTGGCTTGGTTCGAGTTGTCCTTCACATAGTGCTGCTGAACGCTGCTCTGGTAGCGATATGCTCCCAAAGCGTTGATATCAAGTCCTTTGATTGGCTTCCAGTTCAATTCTGCCTGGAATTTCAAGTCGGTCACATTGATATCGATATAGTTGTTGTCAAGCTCGTTGAAGATATTGAAACTTGTATAGTTGCGAGTGTAGTACTCTGTTGGATCCAATGCGCGCGATGCGTTGATTGCGTAGCTGTACGGGTTGATATCGAAATCGCGGTTCACGGTTCCGTTTACGGCGTCGGTAGAAGAGCTCAATGTGCCAGGAGCTTTCTGCTGACGGTATGAGTCTGATGTCAAAACACTGAATTTCAATGTCGGAGAAATCTGATAAGATGCATTGGCATTGAATGTGTAACGGCGAACGTTGCTCGACAATGTCCATCCCGGATCGTTCATCACTGACAATGATGTGTAGAAGTTACCCTTGTCTGTACCGCCGGCGATGCTGAACGAGTGGTTTTGAAGCACTGCGTTGCTGAACAACAGGTCAAACCAGTCGGTGTTGCGGAACTCTGCCTCACGCAAGTATGCGTTTCTCGCTGCCTGAGTGTTCTCAATTCCGAACTTACCGTTGGCATAAGAGGCAATCAGCTGATACATCTTACCATAAACACCTGATGTCGACGCTTTTGCCAAGTTGGCAAACTCAAGCCATCCTTTCTGCTCCATCTCGCGATAGATGCCCATCTGCTCCTGTGAGTTGCTGATGTTGAACTCTGAATAGTGAGGTTTCAAGCGGGTGGTCAACTCTCCTGTATAGCTTACGCGTGTATGGCCTGCCTTACCTTTCTTTGTCGTTACGACAATCACACCTGCCATGGCGCGGGCTCCATAGATTGAGGTTGCTGAACCGTCCTTAAGAATCTGGAAACTCTCGATATCGTCTGAGTTAAGACCTGCGATTGCAGAAGAAATCAATGTCACGGCGTCGCCCGATGAAAGGTCGTCGGCTGACACCTCTACTGCGTCTTCCATAACAACTCCGTCGACTACCCACAACGGCTTGCTGGCGCCATAGATTGATGTCGCACCACGCACGCGGATTTTTGGAGCTGTACCGAAGGTTCCCGACACGTTCTGCACCGACACACCGGCTGAACGGCCTTCAAGTGAACGAGATACGTCGCTCACACCATCCAGCTTTGCCTTGTCGGCTGAAATCTGAGTCGTTGCTCCGGTAAAGATTCGTTTGTCCACTTTAGACATACCTGTTACAACGACCTCGTCCAATGTCTGCGAATCTGAATCGAGTACGATTGTGAGAGGTTTGGAAGAGGCTTTCACTTCCTTCGCCTTCATACCTACATAGGTAACAACGATGCGAGAATCGTAAGAAGGAAGAGTCAGCGTAAACGCACCGTCTACATCGGTTGCGACTCCATTAGACGTACGCCCTTTCTCTACCACTGAGGCTCCAATGATAGGGTCGTTCGTCCCGGCTTCTACCACGATGCCTGTCACAGTCACGTCAGCGTATGCCGACAAACTGAGCAATGACATCAAAGCCATCATGACAAATTTCTTTAGTCTCATAAATCTTTTAAACAATTATATAAAACACACAATAAATATTTCTTTTCTGTTCCTTTTCCCGGCAATTACAATCTATTACCGGAGCGAAAGCTTCCTTTGTTAAATCTTCTTAGCGAAATTAAGATAAGACGGCACTATTTGCCCGTTTTTATTATCACTTTTTTTCTAATCAAAACGCTAATTTATCTCTTTTTATATTCAAATCATCGCTTTCTGTAGCACTTTGCTAAGTTACAACCGATTTTCCGTCCGTGCAAGTTTTCTTTCACTATTTTTTACTTTCCTAAAGGTTGGAAATGTTTATTAATTTTATGTTATACAACATACTTGTATAACACTCTAAAAATCAATTCTCTATATTCAACCGCAGTCCGCACGTGGCAACCGACATGAGTTTCAGTCACTTATTTCGTTTTGGTCAATATGTCGCTTTTTGCCGGCTTCCGCCGCTTGTCAGCACATAATACTGAACTAAAAGTTTGCTTTTTAAACTTATTTTTACTGACAAATTTTCAGATTTTTCCTTTTTTATCTTCACATTTGCCACAATTTTCAATCATCACAAAGCGTTAATCAAAAGTATTAAATTTAACATTTACATCTTTTTCACCCTGCTTCAGACCTATAAACGCATAAACCGCACTCTATCAACGTAGTAACAATTTATCATATCTAATTACAATCTAAAACCTGTTCAGGCAGCATTTGCTTTCGTTTATTTTTCTGAGCAAAATTTTCCTCCTTTTTACAATCCGCCTTTTTTACACTGGCTCAGCAACATACCCCATCAAAACCACATTTTTAACTCGCCGAGATTTTCGTAAAAAAGAGAAACGCGGCCAGCAGCCGAATCACGGCATTCTGGTCGCGTTTTGTCTATATGCGTATTTTACCTACTTCACAACTATCAAAAAATAATTTTTCTTGCCTCGCTGCACAAGCAGATACTTGTCGTTAAGCAAATCTTTTGTTGTCACCTCCTGGTCGAACGCCGCAAGCTTTTCCTTGTTGAGCGAAACACCGCCACCCTGGGTCAACTTGCGCATCTCGCCTTTAGATGCAAAAATCTTGGCATGCTCGGCAAAAAGGTCAACCGCCTTGACTCCGCCGGCAACCACGTCGCGCGACACCTCAAACTGAGGCACTCCCTCAAACACCGCGAGGAATGTGTCTTCGTCAAGTTTATGGAGAGCGTCGGCTGTGGCATTGCCGAAGAGGATGTTTGACGCCTCTACCGCCGACTCATAATCTGCCTCGGAGTGAACCATCACTGTCACCTCTTTTGCCAAACGCTTCTGGAGCAGACGCAGATGAGGAGCCTGAAGATGCTCTGCAACCAACGCCTCCACCTCCTCACGGCTGAGGAATGTGAAGATTTTTATGTAGCGTTGGGCATCGTCGTCGCTGACGTTGAGCCAGAACTGATAGAATTTGTAAGGCGATGTGTAGCGCGGGTCAAGCCATACGTTGCCCGACTCTGTCTTGCCAAACTTGCCTCCATCGGCTTTCGTGATGAGCGGACATGTGAGGGCGAAAGCATCTCCGCCGTTCGTGCGGCGTATCAACTCGGTTCCTGTGGTGATGTTGCCCCATTGGTCGCTGCCGCCCATCTGGAGTTTGCAGTTCTTTGTCTCGTAAAGGTGCAGGAAGTCATAACCCTGGAGCAGCTGATAAGTAAACTCGGTGAACGACAGTCCGTCGCGGGCCTCGCCGTTCAGACGACGCTTCACGCTGTCTTTCGCCATCATATAGTTCACTGTGATATGCTTGCCCACCTCGCGCGCGAAGTCGAGGAACGAGAATTCCTTCATCCAGTCATAGTTGTTGACCAACTCGGCTGCGTTGGGAGCGTCGCTGTCGAAATCCAAGAATTTAGACAGCTGCTTCTTGATGCAGTCCTGGTTGTGACGAAGCACTTCCTCTGTCAACAGATTGCGCTCTGCCGACTTTCCCGACGGGTCGCCGATCATACCTGTTGCTCCGCCGATAAGCGCCAACGGCTTGTGGCCGCAACGCTGGAAGTGGCGCAAAATCATTACGCTCACCAAATGTCCGATGTGCAGAGAGTCTGCCGTTGGGTCGATGCCGACATAGGCAGTTGTCATCTCTTTCTGCAATTGCTCTTCTGTGCCCGGCATCATGTCGTGCACCATGCCGCGCCATTTTAGTTCTTCAACGAAATTATTCATCGATATATGTTTTTTATTTGTTTTCTTATTGATTTGCAAAAGTACTACTTTTCAACGGGATTTCCCAATCGGCTACCATTTCTTAAGGTAGTATGTATAGGTCTTGCCGTCAGGACCCACATATTCAAGCACCTTGTCACTGCCTTTGTGCGACACAAGGCGGAAAATCATTTTTTCATCAAGATGCACATGCAAATAAGCCGGAGGCACAGCACTCTCATCGGTATTGAACACCACATCCACCATGCCTTTGTCGTTTTCCTCCCATCTTCCGTACCACATCCCGCCGGTGCTTGTCCGCACTCCGAACACCGCGCCTTGAAAGCAAAAGAACACGCCGCCGTCGTAATCCGCATCATCCTGACCGTCAATGGTCACACGCTCCACTTTCCACTGTCCGAACCAATGTCCGATATGACCGTTGTTCTGCACGCAGCCCGACATGGTAAGCATTGCCATAAAAGCAAATATTATCGTCAACTTCTTCATTTCCTATCGTTTGAAAATATCAAATAATCCATTGTATTTCACACTGAGCAACACTCCGAAATTGTCGCCGCCGGCAAGCGCTCCCTTGTCAAACGCCACCTGTCCGTTAAGCGTCAGCCCTTTCACCTGCTTGAAATGGTATGTTCCCTCAAGCATAAACGATGTGTTGTCGACCACCGACAGACGTGGATTGGAATATGTGCCCCACGACTTGCGGTAGTTTACGAGAAGACGATACTCAAGCGGAGCGTAAATATTACCGCTCACACCGATTTGAAATCCTCTGACACGGTTGTCATAAATGCGGTTTTCCCCTCGTCGGTCATAGATCGTAGACGGGATAAACATTGTGCCTTGCGACATGCCGAAATTGCTGTAAGGATTGCAACGGAAATTCTGATAATAGCTGTCGCCGCCTGTCACCTGATCAGTAAATTTAGTGCCGGGATGGTCGTGCGGAGCCCAGTGCATCGGTCCGCTTTGGTTGGTGAAGTCTACATACTCCAGAACCGCGCCATTGACAATTCCCTTTTTCGCATTCTTATATTCCAAACCCCAAATGCCGTCGAAACCGTTCATCCAACCGATGCCCGACCCGTCTTCAAACGGCTTTTGGAAAAACGCTTTAATCTCGCTCTTGTCCTTCAGCCGATAGCGCGCCACGAAGTCCCATGAGCCAAGCGTGTTGCCATAATGATAGGAAGCATCGCCCGGATTGCTTCCACCCTCCGACGCAAAAAACGCTCTGACAAAGTCTTTCCACGTTGTGTCATAGCGATCCTCTTTCGCGTTCACTTTTCCCTTATCACGGTCATAGCTATAGGATGTGGCTGTGCCGCCGAATTCCGTCACCATCTGCATGCCGACAGTAACCGAGAACGGCTTCGATGGCTTGGTACGGAAATAGCATCGCTTGTAGTTGTAGTATTCACCGGTGTTGATATAACCGCTATAGTAATTGAAATGGTCTTCAAACCAATCGTCCTGCATGTAGTAGCCATAGGCTATCTCGCCCTGTATCTGCACCCATCCGTTGGTAAACGGAATGTTTTGAAAATCAACAAAACCGGCACGCACCTGCGGAAGCGGACGGGCGTTGTTCGACTGCGTGTAGTCGCCCACTCCGAGACTGTCGTTCATCAATGGCGACGTGCGCTCTTTCATGCCAACCGACAAGTACACTCCGCGATACTTCACCTCTCCATAAAGCTGCTGCAACCATATTGCATTGGGATGATGACCCTGCACTGCCGGTGTATTGACGGCTTGGTCATACTGCGTATATTTCGACTGATAACCTCCCACAAGGTCGGCACCGAAACCATAGCTGAACCTCTCGCTCAAGTCAAAATCCTTCAGCGCCTTGACGCGAAGCTCAACCGCCTTTGGCTGCGTAAGCGTCCCGCCACGGTTGGCCATCATAAAATATGGCGCAAAGTCGCCGCTGCCGGCATTCGCGCTCACAGAGCCTTCAACCTGCAATGGCGCTTCCGCCGATGCCACTCCGATAGCCGAAAACGCTACAAGCGTGGCAATGATTGATTTCTTATTCATTATTTATTGCTTTCTGTTTCGTGAATAGTCTCTCATTCTTCTCACCAGTTCCTGCCGATACTCAATGAATCGGTGATAGAACGTGCGGATATGACGCATTTTCTTGTCCTCATAGATGTCGGATATCGCAAAAAAGATACCCGTCTCCTCAACGTCGCCAAACTCATCATTGATTGCCGTGCCGAGCACAAGCATCTTCGGCGACAGATTCATATAGGAGTTGACAAGCGGCGGGATATTGATGCCATGACTCCGGATATGGCTGTTGAGAATCTTATAGTCCTCGCGGAATGTCGATCCTGTGAAGATGTGACGCATCTTGTCTTCGTCGATGCGAGCATCGAGAGGATGCAACGGATACACGAGGCGGTCGTTGTCGTGAAAATATTTGTCAAGAAAATACAGGATCATGTTGCGGCATTCGTGAGGATAACTTGGATACATCGTCATCTTGCCGAAAAAATACTTCAGATTCGGATAGACCACCGTAAGCGCGCCGAGTCCGTCCCACAGGTTGTCGAGCGCATAGAGTGCCTTGACGCCTGCCTTGGTCGACTGGTATTCCACCGACACAAACGAGCGCCCAAGCTCAAGCGTGTACGGAAGTTTCTCTTTCAAAAACTCTTGTGAGTAGCCAAACATGTGCGACATCGCTATCCGCGGCACTCCGTTCTTGTCCATCTTCATATTCTCACCAAGAAGGAAACGATAGCCGCCTATGATTTCCTCTGCCTCCGGATTCCACACAATCAGCTGCTGGCACGGCTCCTCCATCGTGTCAAACTCATCGATATCGGCGCTCTTGCCTGTGCCGCCCCCCGACGTGCGGAACGCTATCTCGCGCAAACGACCTATCTCCCACATCACGTTGGGAGAGTTATGGGCATCGACAATGTAGATTTCATTGTGCCCTTTATTTGTGCTTCGGAGAAAACGCGCCTCCGTCAGCTCCATCTTCAACAGGCTCTTATGAACCGGAGCTATGATGCTGTCTACTTTCATTTTCTATTGCTCGTCTGCCATACCATACACTTTATCCTTCACGATTTCTGCCCACTCGCCACTGCGGCGGGCGGAGGTGAAGGTGGTCCAGGGGATAGGCTTGCCTACACGTATTTCAAATTTCGACCCTCGATTCTTAACCATCTCGCCGGGCAGAAGAATCAACTCTATGTTGAACTTGATGCCCAACTTCTTGCGGAATTTTGCAAATTTATAAAAAAATCTTGAATTAAGACCGCTAAAATATACAGGAATGACGTCTCGATGCGTTTCCACGCTCTTGGCGACAAACGATTTCTTCCATTCAAGGTCGCGAACGCGGCCGTCGTCTCCCTCTCGGGAACACAGTCCGGCTGGGAAAGTGCCTATCTGGAAATCGCCAGCATAGGCTGCATCGACTGCCCGCATCGACTCGCGCGATTGGCTGCCGTATTTGTTGATTGGCAAAAACACGTTGTCGAGCGGCTTCACTGCCATCAGCACATCGTTGACAAGAAAACGCAGGTGGTCGTCGCCGTAACGCTTCCCGAGAAACGCTATCAGACCGATGCCGTCAAGCCCGCCGAGAGGATGATTGGACACAAATACAAACCTGCCGGAGGCGGGGATATTCTCCTCGCCAATCACGCTAACGCTCACGCCGAGCGTCTGCAACGCGCCTTCCGCGAAGGCGCTGCCTGTCTTGCCTCGGTTTTCGCAAAGCACTCGGTTGAGCTCGTCCTGACGAATCAAACGGGCAAGCCAACGGTAAACGAATCCTGGTATCCAGCGCGATGCCTTTGGCAGCTTGCTGGATATGGCTTCCCGTATGTCGATTTTCACTACTTTGTCTTCCATTATCACCGATTTTCATTACAAAGGTAACTTATGTGGCTTTCATATCCAACTATCAATGGCGTTTCAAGCCTTCTCATAGGAATTTTTCACTATCTTTGCGCTTATGAAATACTTTCTTATCGCTGGCGAAGCATCGGGCGACCTGCATGCCGGACGCCTGATCAAAGCTATTCGCAAAAACGACGACAACGCCTCGTTTGCATTCTTCGGAGGCGACTGTATGGAGCATGCCGCGGGATGCCGTCCCATAACACACTACAAGGAGATGGCTTTTATGGCGTTCTCCGAGGTGCTGCGCCATCTGCCAACAATCCTCGGCAACATGAAACGGGCAAAGAAGGCGATTGCCGAATTCCGCCCCGACGCACTTATTCTCATCGACTACCCGTCGTTCAATCTGAAAATAGCTAAATACGCGTTCAATATCGGAATCCCGGTCTACTACTACATCTCTCCGAAAGTATGGGCATGGAAGGAATGGCGCGTAAAGTCGATAAAGAAATACGTCAAGAAAGTTTTCTCTATACTGCCGTTCGAAACTGAATTTTTCGCACGCCACGACTACCGTGTAGACTATGTGGGCAACCCAACAGCCAACGAGATAGCGGAGGCGATGCTGACAATGCCGTCAAAAGAGGAATTCTTCCGCGCCAACGGGCTTGACAACGACAGACCGACCGTTGCACTGCTACCGGGGTCGCGGCTTGGAGAAATCCGCAACAACCTTCCGCTAATGGCTGAAGCCGCAAGCCGGTTTCCAAACGTGCAGGCCATTGTGGCAGGCGCGCCTAATGTCGACAGGAGCTTCTACGAGTCGGTGGTTCCAGGAATGAAGATAATCTACGACGCTGCCTATCCGCTGCTCGCCCACTCCCAAGCCGCATTGGTGACATCAGGAACGGCGACTCTTGAGACGGCGGCAATAGGAACGCCACAGGTGGTATGCTACAGGGCAAACGGCTCAAAACTATCATACAAGCTGTTTGAACACATTCTGAAAGTGAGATTCGTGTCGTTGCCAAACCTTATCGCCGACAAAGAAGTGGTGCCCGAACTGCTGCTCCACCTATGCAACCCCGACAACATCGCCGCCCACCTCGCGCCGTTGCTTGTCGACAGTCCTGAACGGAGCGCTATGCTCGATGGCTACAAAACCGTCAGACAGCGCCTCGGCTCAAACGACAGCGCCGAAACTGCCTCGCGCCAGCTAATCGCCGACCTAAAATAACCTTTCACTGAAATATAACAACCAAGCCGGGCGGCGACATCTGTCACCGCCCGGCTTGGTTGTTGGAGCGGTAGACGAGGCTCGAACTCGCGACCCTCAGCTTGGGAAGCTGATGCTCTACCAACTGAGCTACTACCGCATTTTCTATCGCAAAGGTAGACACTTTGACGCGAAATGCCAAAGAAAAAGATACGGAATTTGCAGATGTGACGGAAAATTGCGAAATTCGCAGAAAATTTGTATATTAGGATGATTACGCAAGAACAATTAAAAGAGACAGAAGAACGCATGTTGGCGTTGAGGAGGTATCTTTGACGTCGACTCGAAGAAAATAGAAGTCGAAGAAGAGGAACTGCGCACGCACGTGCCCAATTTCTGGGACGACCAGAAGGCGGCGGAGAAGCAGATGCGCAAAGTGAAGGAATTGCACTACTGGATTGACAGCTACGAGGATATAGAAAAGATGGTCAACGAGCTCAAACTGGGGTTTGATTTCGTGAAGGAGGGTCTGGTCACTGAGCAGGAACTCGACGAGATGTATCAGAAGACCATCGAACGCTTTGAAGACGTGGAACTGCGCAACATGCTGCGCCGCGAGGAGGACAAACTCGGCGCAGTCCTGAAAATAAATTCGGGCGCGGGCGGAACGGAGAGCCAGGACTGGGCGCAGATGTTGATGCGTATGTATCTGCGATGGTGCGAGAAGCATAGCTACAAGACGTCGATCGTACACCTTGTAGAGGGCGACGAAGCAGGCATCAAGTCGGTCACCATACAGGTGGAGGGCGACTTGGCTTACGGATACCTGAAGAGCGAAAACGGTGTGCACCGGCTGGTGCGCGTGTCTCCTTTCAACGCGCAGGGAAAGCGCATGACGTCGTTTGCTTCGGTGTTTGTCACTCCGCTTGTCGATGATTCAATCGAAGTGAAAATCAATCCCGCCGACATCACTTGGGACACGTTCCGAAGCGGTGGTGCCGGAGGTCAGAACGTAAACAAGGTGGAGACGGGCGTGCGGTTGCGCTACAACTACAAGGACCCTGACACCGGTGAGATGCGCGAGATTCTCATCGAGAACACCGAGACGCGCTCGCAGCTCGACAACCGCGAGAATGCGATGCGACTTCTGCGGTCACAACTCTACGACATGGAACTGCAACGCCGAATGGCGGAACAGGCGAAAATCGAAGCCGGAAAGAAGAAAATCGAATGGGGCTCGCAGATACGAAGCTACGTGTTTGACGACCGCCGCGTGAAGGACCATCGCACTGGCTGGCAGACAAGCGACGTGAACGGGGTGATGGACGGCGACATCGACGGATTCATCAAGGCTTATTTAATGGAATTTGCAAGTAACGAATAGCATACTATAATTATGGCAGGCTCAAACTTTATAGACTACGTCAAAATCCTTTGCCGAAGCGGCAAAGGCGGTGCCGGCTCATGCCATTTCCATCGCGCTAAATACGTGCCGAAAGGCGGCCCCGACGGTGGAAACGGCGGACGTGGCGGACATATCATTCTGCGTGGCAACCGCAACCTGTGGACGCTGCTCCACCTGAAATACCAACGGCACATTTTCGCCACCGACGGACAGCCGGGCGGAGAATGCCGCAGCTTTGGAAAGGACGGAGAGGACAAGATTATCGAAGTGCCGTGCGGAACGGCGGTTTACGACGCTGAGAACGGCAAATTCCTCTGCGAGGTGACCGACGACGGGCAGGAAGTGAAGCTGCTCAGAGGCGGACGCGGAGGTCTTGGCAACTGGAATTTCAAATCTGCCACAAACCGCACTCCGCGCTATGCGCAACCTGGCGAACCTGCCATCGAAAAGTCGATTATCCTCGAGCTGAAACTTCTTGCCGATGTCGGACTTGTCGGTTTCCCGAATGCGGGCAAATCGACCCTGCTGTCTGCAATATCGGCGGCAAAGCCTAAGATTGCCGACTATCCGTTTACGACTCTCGAGCCAAACCTCGGCATCGTGGGATATCGCGGAGCGCAGTCGTTTGTAATGGCCGACATCCCCGGCATCATTGAGGGTGCAAGCGAGGGCAAAGGTCTCGGACTGCGGTTCCTGCGCCACATCGAGCGCAATGCCGTGCTGCTGTTCATGATTCCTGCCGACGCCGACGATATCTGCCGCGAATATGAGGTACTGCTCAACGAGCTGGAACGCTTCAACCCCGATTTGGCCGACAAGGGACGCGTGCTTGCCATCACAAAATGCGACATGCTCGACGACGAGCTGATTGCAGAGATGCAGCAACACCTTCCGAAAGGCGTGGAAACGGTGTTTATATCATCGGTGGCAGGACTGGGACTGGCGGAGCTGAAAGACGTGTTGTGGCGCACCATCAACGATGAGGACAACCGCATCCCGACGCGCATCACGCACCGCGACCTCGACATCACACACCGCGTGCAGGAGGAAGACAACTTCGTGATTGAGCAGGAAGGCGGTGACGACACGGAGGAAGAGACTTGGGACGTTGAGTGGCCTGACGAATATTGGGAAGAGGATTTCAAAGATGATTAGCCAGCTTCACTTCAATCATAATGTCGGCAGCATCGACGCTTTTTCAACAGAGCGCGGCGCTGCCGACTGCTTTTCGCCCTACTCCGAGTTCAACTGCTGCGGATATACGGGCGACAACCCGGCGCACGTCGATGATTGCCTCAAGCGCCTACGCACTCTGCTCGGCACAGAGCACATCGTCACGGCGCGGCAAACCCACAGCACCAACGTCGCCGTTATCGACAGCGTTCCGCTGACTCCACCGACCGATGTCGACGCGCTTGTCACACGACTCCCGAATGTAGCAATAGGCGTGTTCACCGCCGATTGCGTGCCTATATTGCTGTGCGAGCTTAAGAGCGGGCTGATTGCCGCTGTCCACGCCGGTTGGAAGGGCTCCGTGAAAGGGATCGTGGCAAATGCCATAGAAACGATGGTCGATGAAGGCGCCGACAGATACGGAATAGAAGCTGTGGTGGGGGCTTCAATATGCCAACGCTGCTTTGAAGTGGGCGACGAAGTGGTGGCTGAATTTGCCAAACGAGCCTTCTCTCTCAACGACATCGTATGGCGAAACCCAGTCACCGGTAAAGCCCATATAGATCTGGCGGAAGCCAACCGCTGGCTTATGGAAAGCGCCGGCGTCCCAAATGCCAACATCTCGTTGTCGGGGTTATGCACCAAATGCGAGCCTCAACGGTTTTTCTCCGCCAGGACATTGGGCATCAACTCCGGACGGATTCTCTCGGCAATCATTCGCCGGCAATAACGCCGAGCGACTTGCGGTAGGCCTTCGGCGACATTCCGAGCATTCTTTTCACATATTTACCGAAAAACGACAGATTGGGGAATCCGAGTTCGTTGGATATTTCCTTGACGCTCTTGTCGGGATTATGGAGCAGGAGGCGCACATCGTCGATGATGCATCGGTTGATGACCTCTAATGCCTGCATCACGGCATCTTGATGTCGACAGGAGGAACGCGTGATTTTTGACCCAAGGAGGGCGTAATACTGCATAAACAGACTTATCTCATCTTCGGATAGAGACAACACGGGATTCTTGCCGAGAAACATTCCCAAATCCCAACCTCCGTCGGCCACCCGCCCAAGCTGATCTATAAACTTGGACGAAAGCGCCATGCCGCGACACTCGAAATCGAGCGACACACTGCTCTTTTCAACAATTATATAGGGCTTGCACACAAACATCTTGCCGGCATCGAAACGATAGTCCACCCCGTTGATGTTGAGCGAGCCATGCCCGTTAAGACACACAAGCAACACGAAAAATTTGAGTCTAAACGGCTGCATCTGACTGTACTCTCCTATCTGCGAAAAAAGCGAGATGTCATCTTTATACGACAAGTCTTCAATATTGCCTAATCTCTCCGACGCCATTATCATCCCTTTGCCTATAGCTGAATTTATTTGATGCAAAGTAGCGCATTTTTTCCAATGCTCACGCTATCGGAATGGATCTGGAAGTGTTCTATATTTCCGCCATTCCATTTTATCGGAATTTTAGACCACTATTTCCCCTCCGCGAGCCAGACTCCGAAAATCACAGCGGCAGAACCCACAAGAGCCACCGCAGAGACGTGTTCGCCAAGTATCAGAAACGCTGCAACAAAAGTTGCTACAGCATTGAAATTTATATAGTTGGACGCGCGCACCATTCCCAAATGGCGCACCACGGCATTCCACAGAGTGAAGCAAAGCATCGACGCCACAAGTCCGAGAAACAGGATATTGAAAAACACCGTCGGGACCAGCAACTGTTCTAAACGGAAACTCACTGGGTGGAAAAACGGCACCCACACAGCCATGGAGAGCAGTCCGTAGCCAAACACCTTGCGCGAAATGAACACATTGTCATAACGTTGCGACAGCTTTTTGACAAACAAACTGTAGACAGCCCACGACAGCGCCGCTGAAAACGTAAGAGCGGTGCCACAAGGATTGAACGCTGCGAAGTCACCGCCGTTCCACAAAATAACGACAACGCCTGCCATAGCGACTACAGAGCCGAGAATCACGCGTTCCGGACGCTTTGTGCGTTCCGAACGGAACACCGCCATTCCCACAAGCGTGGCAAGCAGCGGCGTGACACTGATAAGGATTGCCACATTGGTGGCCTGCATCATGCCGAGCGCGGTGTTTTCCGTGATAAAATACACAGAGCCTCCCGTCAGTCCAGCGGCAATCATCCTCATCTCGTCGGCAAACGTGTCGGCAAAAAGCCGACGAGGCGCCATAAACAAAACGCAGATATAAGCAAGTGCGAATCGGTAGATGAATATTTCCGTGGGCGTCAGTCCGTTGCTGATAAGCGTTTTGGTCGACACAAATGTGGTACCCCACACGCACACTATGCACAACGCAAGCAGATGAAACAAATATAATGGTTTCTGTTTAGTCATATATGCTGATATAAATTGTTGTAATAAAAAATGGCAGCTGCAAATGCAACCGCCATTTTATGCTTGTTGTTCCTGGGTCAACCCAAGGCGCTGATTAATTGTTGCCAGCGTCCAATGGTTGAACATTGATAAACTTGCGACCGCCTTTACCTTCTGTAAAGTTGACTGTACCGTCTACCAACGCAAACAATGTGTGGTCCTTACCCATGCCAACATTCAAACCCGGATGGTGAACTGTGCCACGTTGACGTTTGATGATGTTGCCTGCTTTAGCAAATTGACCACCGAAGATTTTGACGCCCAATCGTTTGCTTTCCGATTCACGTCCGTTCTTAGAACTACCTACACCTTTTTTATGTGCCATTTCTTTAAACTTTTAGTGGTTATGCAACTACGTCTTTAATCTCTACTTGGGTGAAGCATTGGCGATGACCGTTCAAACGGCGATAGCCTTTGCGACGTTTCTTCTTGAATACAAGAACCTTGTCACCTTTCACGAGGGGACGTTTCACCTCGCAAACAACTTTTGCTCCTTCTACGGTAGGAGCACCAACTTTAACGTCACCGTCGGCATCAATCAAGAGAACCTTGTCGAAATCGATTGAATCGCCTTCTTTTACGTTCTCGCCGAGATAGTGGACATACAAGTACTTGCCGGCTTCTGCCTTGAACTGCTGTCCCTGAATTTCTACAATTGCGTACATTTAAAATAGAAACTTTAACAATTATGTCCGTGAGGCGGACGCGCACCTACGCTTCTCTTCTCTGAGCCTTTTCGGAATTAGCGCACAAAATTACTCTTTTATTTCGTAACCCGCAAATATTCCGACAATTATTTCTCTACATCCAAAATTTTTCCGTCAATAAACGGGGCCGGCAGAAAAACCTGATTGAAAAAAAATCGTAGTGCCAGACATTCTCATGCCTGGCACCACTGGATTTCTATAAAAATGGGGAATGTTGAGTATTACTTAGTCTGGATTACAAGGAAATTCGATTTTTCCCAGAACTTCTTTGCATCCTTAATCTTTATCACCACTGTTCCGCCAACCGTCTCCATCGAGTATGATCCAGCTGGATGTGATGTCTTCAGCTCCGCCTTCTTGGCGTAAGTCTTCACTTCTGTGAGCTTGCGCTTGTCGGCTTTTGTGAAGTAAGAGCGGTCGAAATCGCCCTCCATGGTCTTTGTCTTGCCCAAGAATTTCTTTTCCAGAATCTTGTGTTCTTTCAGCTCCTTGTTGCTTCCGCAAACATAGTAGCAGATGTTGAGTTCGTCGGTGACCTTGTCGGCACGCTGTGTCTCTGCGTTGCGCTCCTCTGTCACGGTCGACACTTGTGTGTTCAAATCTTCCACATTCTTGTTCAAATCTGAGATTTTCACATTCGCATCTGCCAATGCTGCCTCAAGCTGCTGAATTTTTTGCGACTGCTCATCAATGAGTTGCTTCTGCGACTCTATGGTTTTCTGCAATTTTGCAGAATATCCGTTTGAGCTTTTCAACTTGCTCTCAAGTTCCTCCAGCGCCTGCTTGCGTGCGTCAAGCTCCTGACGGAGTGCGTTGATGTTGGCTATGATTTCCTGACGCTTGTCGGGAGTGTCCTTGAAATCGCCGCTCACAAGGATGTTTTCCATACGGTTCACCTCGAGAAGGTTCTGGCTGATGTCGCCAATAAGGTTCATCAAGCTGTCGCGCTGTCCCTCAACTTTCGAGATGTCGGGTTGCGTAGTGTCGGCAATAGCGTCTTTTTGCTCTTTGTTGCCGTTGCATGCCACGAGCGCACCTGTAAGCGCAAGGGCGAGAATCATCATCTTCTTCATAGTAAATTCTGTTTTTTTTCGGTTTTAAAATGTGCGTACTTATCTCTTTTGCCGGCGCTTTTTTCTTCTTTCTTGCCCGACACTACTATAACAATCTCTCCTCGCGGTTCGTTCACGGAAAAATGTTCACAAAGTTCAGAAAGGGTGCCGCGACAGGTCTCTTCGTGCAGTTTTGAGATTTCGCGGCTGACGCTTGCCTCTCGGTCCTGACCAAAGGCTTCTGCCAACTGTGTCAGGGTTTTAACCAAGCGGAGCGGCGATTCGTAGAACACGATTGTGCGAGGCTCTACGCTCAATTCGGCAAGGCGTGTGGAACGGCCTTTTTTTTGTGGCAAAAATCCCTCAAAGCAGAATTTGTCGCATGGCAGGCCGCTGTCGACAAGCGCGGGAACAAAGGCTGTGGCGCCGGGAAGGCACTCCACTTTGACGCCCACACGACGGCATTCGCGCACAAGCATAAAACCAGGGTCGGAGATGGCCGGAGTGCCGGCATCCGACACAAGGGCTATGCGCTCTCCGCCTTTCAAACGCTGGGCGATGCCTGCCGCCGTCTCATGCTCGTTGAATTTATGATGGCTCTGCATACGCGTCTCGATGCCGAAATGCTTCATCAGCACTCCACTGGTGCGTGTGTCCTCGGCAAGAATAACGTCTACTTCCTTGAGCACGTTCACCGCTCTGACGGTCATATCGTCAAGGTTGCCTACCGGCGTCGGCACCACATAGAGTATGCCGGCTTCCGCTGTGGGTTTCTGTGCCATCGCTATAGAAAATGATTTTTTATTATCGCCATAAATTCTTTCACGTCGTCCGATTCGCGGTCCCATCCAAGATCGCCATAGAAATAATCTTCCGCCTCGTCAAACGAATGCATTGCCTCCACCATATGGAGAGCGTCGGTCATCTCTGCAGCACTGTTGCCGAAAAGTTCGCGACGGAAACGGAATGTGTCGTTGAGCGAGAACGCTGATTTAAGGTCTTTCGAACGGCTGCGCTGCAGTTTTTCGTCAAGACGCAGAGGCTCGCTGTCGTCGGATGCCTTTTCATTCGCTTCCGGCTCTTCTTCTATATTATCCTCTGCCTCGACGTCTTCAGTTTCATCCGCAACGTTCGGTGTCTCCGCGTCGGGTTCTGCGGTGGGTTCATCGTCAAGCACGAGCTCGACCATAGGCTCCTGCTCATTGTCATATTCGCCGTCGGCAACTTGCTCTGCCGTCACTTCCGCCACGTCTTCCTCCGGCTCTGGTTCCGGCTCTTCGCTTTCAGGCGCGTCCACTACTGGCTCTTCGCTTCCGGCATCGGCCACGTCGTTCTCCACCATACAGGCGTCTTCCTGCGTTTCTTCGCCCTCATCGCCTTCTCTTTCGCCAAGCAGCATCTGTAACCTGTCGAGCTTCTCTCCTATTGCCGTAAACACATATTCCGGAGTGTCGGCGCCACGATTGTCGGCGAGGAGCAGAAGTCCCTCGAGTTCGTAAGCCTCGGCAATCATTTTTCTTATGTCGGTTTTCATAATTGAGGAGTATTTTGTCGTTTGTCAATAGTGTCCTGATACGATTCAAACATTCCCTCCATCAGCCGTTCTATCGATGATTTCAGTTGTTCGTAGGTGCAGTGGAAATTGTTTGTAAGCAGCACTACGGAGTAGCGCGGACGCTCGGCGGGGTAATAGCCTGCATAGCATCTCACGCCGGTCATGCTGCCCGACTTCAATGCAATGTTTCCCGACAGGCACGTGCCTTTTAGCAGGTTGCGCACCGTTCCGTCAACGCCGCATCGTGGCAGCAATGTCGGGAAAAGGTCGCCGGTCTGCCAGTCGAGTGCGGCCGAGCGCAGCACGCTTGCCAGAAACAGAGGTGTCATCCGGTTTGTGCGGCTCAATCCGCTGCCGTCATAGAGCGTCACCTTGTCCATGTTGATGCCCCATTGTTCTACTATCTTGGTCACTGCCTTCTCGCCATACTCACGCTGCGGATCGCCGTAGATGCTCTCGCCCAATTTGCGCTGCACCGACTCGGCATACATGTTGTCGCTGCGGAAAAGCAACGATTTCAGAATCTCTGGCAGCACCGGCGACTCGTACGACAGGATTTGCATGGCATCGCTGTCGCTTGCACTCACCTTCTTTCCTTCAACGGGAATGCCCTCGCTCTCGAGTGTCTCTCTCACATCGGCACACAAACCTACGGCTGGATGCGGCATCGTGGTGACCACTTCTATCGGCTCCTGCATGCGGCGCATAGCTCCGCTAAGCGTGATTCGGCTGTTGTTTTTCTTGCGTTGCACGACAGGGCTGAATCTGCCGCGATTCACCACCGTCATCCGGTTGTCTATCTGTATCGAACGCAGATGCGGCACGGTGTCGACCACAAGGGCGCGGCCGCTCGATGTGTCGATAATCAGCGAGAACAGATTGTCGTTGTAGTTTATCGAATGCACTCCCGCGCCATAGTCTTCCGTCACGTCGGCGTCGAGCCAATCTTTTGGCACGGCGTTGTGCGGCTGTATCTTTTCCTCCGGGCGAATGTTGCCTTTGATAGCTTTTATGCCCCACAGTTTGATGTTTTCAACAGCGGCGGAGACAAAGGTTTCGCGGTCGGGGAAATGCTTGGAGTCAAGCGTCGGGTCAATGCCGCCCTCGATGACAATGTCGCCGTTGAGCGTTCCGTTTTTGTCGATAGTGCCTGTATATTTCAGACGCGTGCGGAAATGGAAGTTTTGGGTGAGTTGCTTCAACGCTGCCGACGATGTGACAATTTTCATCACCGACGCCGGTATCATTTGCCGTTCAAGATTGTAGGACGCAACTGGTGTGCCTGTGCGCAAATCCATCACACAGACGCCCACTGTGGCTCCTGTCATGGCACGGCTCGACACAAACTGCCTGATGGCTGAATCCATTTTCACAGAAAACGAGTCGACGGTGGTGTCGACAACGCTGTCTGACGCCGTCACGGCTTTCATCGGTTGTCTGTCGGCAAATCCGACAGACAGCAGTAAGATTATCAGAATGATATGCTTAATCCGCTTCATTTTTATTTTCTTTTCCCATTATTTTAACATTCAAAGTTAAACATAAATCCCATGAATTGGCGGTGTGTGTAAACATCTTTTACCGAATTAACAATGTTTAACCACGCATCGTTTCTTTTCCCTAATGCCTGCGCACCAACAGAAAGACGCCGGCTCCATAACGGAGTCGGCGTCTTCTTGCTGTATTCCTATGCGGCGCGATGGCTATTCGAGCACCAAAGTGGCGCGTGCGGGAAACGACATGTGCGGCGCGACGGTCACGGCATCGCCGGTAATCACGTCGCGGAAAGTGTCGCCGGGACACATGATTTCGGCATATCGACTCATGTCAACATCGGTGAGAGGCTCATCGGTGCCATTCATCAGCACGATGAAGCGGCGGTCACCGTTGGTGCGCTCATAGACATAGAGCTGGTTGGACGGCATGAAATGACGCAATGTGCCTGCCGACACGGCTTTGTTGCCTTGGCGCCAATGGAGCAGACGGCTCATGAAGTTGAACGCGTCGCGCTGGAGCGGCGTGCGTCCGTCGGCGGTAAACACCGACACGCTGTCGCCTGGGAATCCGCCTGGCATGTCGAGGCGCACATAGCCGTCGGTCACAGCCTTGCTGCCGTGCATCAGCACTTCTGTGCCATAGTATATCTGCGGAATGCCACGGGTGGTCAGAAGGAATGCCTGCGCCTGTTTCCAGCGGGCAAGGTCAGACGGCTCCTCTAAGAGAAAACGGTCTGTGTCATGGTTGTCGTAGAACGTCAGCAACCTGCTGCAGTCGGCATAAAGCATGTCGAGCGCAAGGTGGTTAAACAGGCGGTTGAGTCCGTCGCTTCCTGATTTTGTCTGTTCTCCAAACGCTTGCTGCGCCATCAAGCACAACGGGAAATCCATTACCGTTGGCAATTCTGTATTGACTGGGTTCAACTTGTTGCCGCGTTGCATATACGCAATGCTTGCCTCGTTTTCAAGCCAGCTTTCGCCAACGATATTGAACCGCGGATACTCGCGTGCCACGGCGCGGTTCCAACGCGCCATAGCCTCCATGTCGGCATACGGATAGGTGTCCATGCGGATGCCGTTGATTCCGGCATACTCAATCCACCAGATGGAGTTTTGGATAAGATATGTCATCAAGTGGGGGTTGCGCTGATTGAGGTCGGGCATACCCGACACAAACCATCCGTCGACGGTGTGCTTGAAGTCGTATTGGCTCACATACGGATCATGCACCGTGTTAAGCCGGAAGTTGGTGAGCAGCAACGAGTCGACGGCGGCATTTCTCTTGCCTGTCAAATTTGCCTGCTGCACGCTTCTGATGCCGTCGGCTGTCGGCTGGGCATTGAGCCAGTCGTGGCTGGGAAGGTCGTAGAGCCACGGATGGTAGAGTCCGCAATGGTTGAAAATCATATCCATAACCACCTTGATACCGCGGCTGTGGCATTCTGAAATCAAGCGGCGGTAGTCGTCGTTACTTCCGAAGCGCGGATCCACACGGTAATAGTCGGTGGTGGCATAACCATGATAGCAGCCACCGGGCATATCGTTCTCAAGCACAGGAGTAAGCCACACTGCCGTGACGCCCAGCTCCTCAAGATAGTCGAGATGGTCGGAGATGCCCTTCAGCGTGCCGCCGTGGCGCGCGCCCGGGTTCGTCCGGTCTATGCGGTAGTCAAAATTGGTAGACTGATGCTTCACGTCGCCGCCGTCGGCAAAGCGGTCGGGCATCATCAGATAAAGCACGTCGGAAGAGTCGAAACCCTCGTGACTTGCTCCGTCGCCCTGACGGGCAAGCAGTTCATATTGCTTCTTGATTTTGCGCTTGCCGCTGGCAAACGTGATGTCGACAGTGCCAGGTTTGGCGTCGCTGCCGATGGTGAGATACAGAAACTGATAATTCGGGCTATCGAGACGCGCCACGGAGTCAAGTTTCACGCCAGGGCAGTCGACCGACGGCACAGCGTCGCGTATGCCCTCGCCCGTAACCATTATCTGCAGCTGCTGGTTTTCCATCCCTGTCCACCACATCGGTGGGTCCATACGGTCGACAGCAGTTTTTGCGTTGGTTGTCATTGCTCCGGCCAAAAGAAGTCCGGCAACAAGAAAGATTTTTTTCATCATAGGTAATTGAGTTTTTGTTTTTCCGCCATAAATTTACGACTTATTTGCCATGTAAATCACATTTTTGTGCATTTTTATGCCCTATTTGCAACTTTTTGGCCTTACGGTTGCGTCTGTAGCAACCGAGCGAGGGGGTCTACAACTCAGGGAACAGCGAAGGCTCGGCGAGCAGGCGGAAGGTGTGGCGGTGGTAGGGGGTGGCGCCGAAACGCGCAATGGCTTCGCGATGGGCTTTCGTGGGATAACCTTTGTTCACGTTCCAGCCGTATTGCGGAAATTCCTCGTGGATGCGTTTCATAAACTCATCGCGGTGGGTCTTTGCAAGAATCGACGCGGCGGCGATGCTCATCATCTTGCCGTCGCCTTTCACAATGCATTGGTGGCTGATGCCGTCGTAGGGACGGAAACGGTTGCCGTCGATAAGCAGAAAGTCGGGACGCACCGACAAGCCGTCCACGGCGCGGTGCATGGCGAGAAACGAAGCCTGAAGAATGTTGATATGGTCAATCTCATCGTTGTCAACGATGCCCACAGCCCAAGCCAGGGCGTCGCGCTCTATCACGGGACGCAGTGCGTCGCGGGCATGCTCGGAAAGCTTCTTTGAGTCGTTGAGAAGGTCGTTGGTGTAGCCGTCGGGCAGAATCACCGCCGCAGCAAACACCGGTCCGGCAAGGCATCCGCGCCCAGCCTCGTCGCATCCTGCCTCGAGGCGTCCCGGTTCAAGATACGGCAACAACATCAGTGGTGGCGTTTGATTATGTAGTCGAACAGCGACAGGAATGCCCGCTTGGCTTCGTTGTCGGGATATGGCTCAAGGATGCTGCGTGCCTCGGCGCGCAGACGCTCCATCGTGGCATAGGCATATTCGATTCCGCCCTCTGCCTTGGCAAAGTCTATCAGCGTCTCTATCTGTTCGGTGGTAAGCGAGTCGGAGTCGGCAAGGCGGCGCATCTCTCCGTGGCGCGGCGACTCGGTGCGCGACAATGCGTAAATCAGCGGCAGCGTCACCTTTCCCTCGCGCAGATCGTTGCCCGTGGGCTTGCCTATGGCATCATCCTTGAAATAGTCGAAGATGTCGTCCTTGATCTGGAACGACAGTCCCAGCAGCTCCACAAACTTCGACAGGTTGGCGATGTCGGTGTCGGAGGCTCCCACGGAGTATCCTCCCACCTTCACACAACTCTGGAACAGCGATGCCGTCTTCTTGTTTATGATGCTGAAATAAGTCTGCTCGTCAATTGAATGATGCTTGGCAACGTCGATTTGGTCAATCTCGCCGGTCGACAGCTCCTTGCCGAGATCGGAAATGGTGCTTATCACACGGAAATCGTTGGTGCGGATGGCACAGGCAAGGGCGTTGCTGACAAAGAAATCGCCGACAAGCACGGCGATATGGTTGTCCCACGTGTTGTTGATGGTGTCGTGGCCGCGACGCTGCTTGGTCTCGTCGATAACGTCATCGTGTATCAGAGAGGCATTGTGGAGCAATTCCACCGACGCCGCGCCGCAGAGCACACCGTCCGACACCTCGGCGCCGAAAAACTTGGCGCTGAGCACAACGATTATCGGGCGTATCTGCTTGCCTTTTGTTTCCAAATACTTGTCTACAATTTTATTGAGCAGCGGACTATTGCTTGAGAGCGACTGCTTTATTATCTTCTGCAGCCGCTCCAAATCGGATGATATCAGGTCTCTTATTTCATCAAAATTCGTCATAAAACGATTTTTAAGACACAAAAGTAATCATTTATTCTGCGAAAATTGTAATTTCACGGTGAATTAATGCCGAATCATTGATTTTTTTATATTAATTAGTACTATTCACCTACAATATATGGAACAGAAAAAATTATTTTTGCTCGATGCCTATGCCTTGATTTTCCGGGCATACCACGCAATGAAATACTCTCCTCGATTCACGTCGGGGGGAATGAACACTTCCGCCATCTTCGGCTTTGTAAACACGCTCGAGGAGGTGCTGCGCAAGGAGAACCCGACGCATATCGCCGTGTGTTTCGACCCTGCGGGAAAAACGTTCCGCCACGAGATGTTTGCCGACTACAAAGCTGGTCGCGAGGCTACGCCTGAGGATATCAAGGTGGCTGTTCCATACATCAAAGACATTATACGGGCTTACGGAATCCCTGTGGTGGAAAAAGAGGGATATGAGGCTGACGACGTGATAGGCACGCTCGCCACGATGAGCCGCAGCCGCGGTTTCTCCACGTTCATCATGTCGCCCGACAAGGACCTCAGCCAACTTGTCGACCCGTCTGTGAAAATCTACCGTCCGGGCTACAAGGGACAGCCGGCGGAGGTGCGCGGCGAGAAGGAGGTGTGCGACGTGTTCGGCATCAACCGCCCGATACAGGTGATCGACATTCTGGCGCTCATGGGCGACAAGGTGGACAACATTGTCGGATGCCCGGGCGTCGGTGAGAAAACGGCGTCGAAACTGATTCTGGAGTTCGACAGCGTGGAGAATCTTATCGCCAACACCGACAAGCTGAAAGGCGCGCTGAAAACCAAAGTCGAATCAAACGTGGACAACATTCTGTTCTCAAAAAAACTCGCCACGATATGCACCGAAGTGCCGATTGAATTCGACGAGGAGGCTTACAGCCGCCACCCTGTCGACGAAGCCGCCATCCGCGACATCTTCGGCAAACTGGAGTTCCGCTCGTTGCTGTCGCGCGTACTCGGCGACAAGGCGGAAACAAAGCCTGCCCCGAAAACCAAGCCAGCTTCCGGTGAGCTTTCGCTCTTCGGCGACGACATGACTGACGCGGCAGCCGCAGAGGCGGAGCCTGCGCCAACCGAGCATACCTGCAAAACGATCATCGCAACCGATGCCAACATCGACGAGCTTGTCGACAAGGCTTTGTCGCAAAAGACGATAGGAATCCACATGGTATGCACCGCACCAAACGCGATGGATGCCGGCATTGCCGGCATTGCTGTGGCGTTGAGTCCCGACGAGGCTTTCTATATCGAAGCAACCGAGGAATCGGTGTTCGACATCATACGCATACTCAAATCGGAAACGGTGGAGAAAGTGGGCATAAACCTGAAATTCGACATGGTGGTGACGCTCAACACTGCCGAAAAATTAGCGGCACCCTACTATGATGTCGCCATCGCGCACTATCTACTGCAACCGGAGATGAGCCATTCAATAAACCGGCTGGCGGAGATATATCTGAAAAAAATTCTGCCCGACTATCAGCTGCCCGCCACGGCAAAGGCCAACAAGTTCAACCCGGCGCTCTCGCTTGAAATCGAGGATATAGCCAAGGTGGCTTGCGCACGTGCCGCAGCATGCCTCGAGCTGAAGCCTGTGTTTGACAAGAAACTCGAGGAGGAGAAAATGGCGCATCTGCTCCACGACATCGAGCTGCCGCTCGTCGAGGTGCTCGCCGACATGGAGCACACTGGCGTGCGCATCGACACAGACGCCCTTGCCGCCTACTCCAAAGCCCTGACTCAGCGTCTTGCCGACATCGAGCGGACATGCATCGACCTTGCGGGAATACAGTTCAACGTGGGCTCGCCGGCACAGGTGGGCGAAGTGCTGTTCGACAAACTGAAAATCGACGAGAAAGCGAAAAAAACTAAAACCGGGCAATACTCCACCACGGAGGAGGTGCTTGAGAAGCTGTCGGGAAAACACCCCATCGTGGGCAAGATCCTGGAGTTTCGAAAGATAAAGAAGCTTCTGTCAACCTACGTCAATGCTCTCCCCGAACTTATAAACCCTCACACGGGAAAAATCCACACCACCTACAATCAGACTGTCACGGCCACTGGACGCCTGTCGTCGACAAACCCGAACCTGCAGAACATCCCTATCAGAAACGACGACGGCAGGGAAATCCGAAAAGCGTTCATCCCCGACGACAGCCACTCGTTCTTCTCCGCCGACTATTCGCAGATTGAGCTGCGCATCGTGGCAAACATCAGCAAGGACGAGGCGCTCGTGGAGGCTTTCCTTGCTGGCGAGGACATCCACCGTGCCACTGCCGCCAAAATTTTCCACGAACGCACCGAAGACGTGACCGACGACCAGCGACGGAAAGCAAAAACCGCAAACTTCGGTATGATTTACGGCATTTCGGCATTCGGACTGTCGGAGCGACTGCAAATACCTCGCAGCGAGGCCAAGCAACTGATTGAAGGCTACTTCAAGACATTCCCCGGCGTGCGTCGGTTTATGGACCAAAGTATCGAGATGGCGAAGGAGAAAGGCTTCGTGACAACCCTGTTCGGACGGCGCCGCATGCTTCCCGACATAACATCGCGAAACGCCGTGGTGCGCGGATATGCCGAGCGAAACGCAATCAACGCTCCAATACAGGGAACTGCTGCCGACATCATCAAAATCGCGATGAACCGCATTTACCGTCGGTTTGACCGCGAGGGAATACGGTCGAAGATGCTGCTGCAGGTGCACGATGAGTTGAACTTCGACGTCGTTCCTGGCGAAGAGAATTCTGTGTCCCACATTGTAAAAGAAGAGATGGAGGCTGCCTTCAGCGGAACTGTACCTCTCGTTGCCGACTGCGGCTCGGGCGCAAACTGGCTTGAAGCGCATTGACAAGCACCGACGCAAACGCGTCTTTAAATAAAAATTTTGCCCTGCAATAAAAAAATATCCGCAAAAACATTGCAATATTCAGAAAAGTGAGTACCTTTGCATTCGATTTTCGGACTCGGGGTGTAGCACAGTTGGTTAGCGCGCCACGTTCGGGACGTGGAGGTCGGAAGTTCGAGTCTTCTCACCCCGACTATCAAAGGTTCAAATGATTACAACTCAATCATTTGAACCTTATTTTTTCAACAACCACAAGAAACATTTATGATTACAGTTGATGGACTGACCGTCGAGTTTGGCGGAACCACCCTATTCAAAGATATTTCCTTTCAGATAAACGAGAAGGACCGCATAGCCCTTATGGGCAAGAATGGCGCAGGAAAGAGCACTCTGCTCAAGATAATCGCTGGCGTGCGGACCGCCACACGCGGTTCTGTTTCCGCGCCTAAAGATTGTGTCATTGCGTACCTGCCGCAACATTTGATGACCGAGGACGGCCGCACCGTGTTTGAGGAGACATGCCAGGCTTTCGCTCATCTGCACCAAATCCAGGCGGAGATAGACCGCATCAACAATGAGCTTATGACACGCACCGACTATGACAGCGATGAATACATGCAGCTCATCGAGAATGTGTCAACGCTTTCTGAGAAGTTCTACGCAATCGACATGACTCATTTCGAGGAGGATGTTGAGAAAACGCTTCTCGGTCTGGGCTTCGAGCGCGAGGACTTCAACCGCCCAACCAGCGAGTTTTCGGGCGGCTGGCGCATGCGTATCGAGCTTGCGAAACTGCTGCTCAAGTCGCCCGACGTGCTGCTTCTTGACGAGCCTACAAACCACCTCGACATCGAGTCGATTGGATGGCTTGAGGACTTTATCTGCAACAGTTCAAAAGCCGTGGTGGTGATAAGCCACGACCGCAAGTTTGTCGACGACATAACCACTCGCACCATCGAGGTGACAATGGGACGGATATACGACTACAAGGCAACTTACAGCCAATATCTGGAGTTGCGCAAGGAGCGTCGCGAACAGCAGATGAAACAATATGAGGAGCAGCAGAAAATGATTGCCGACACAAAGGAATTCATCGAGCGTTTCAAAGGCACGTATTCCAAGACTCTGCAGGTGCAGAGCCGCGTGAAAATGCTTGAGAAACTCCAACTCATAGAGGTGGACGAGGAAGACACGAGCCGACTCCGGCTGAAGTTTCCTCCGAGTCCGCGCAGCGGTGCCTACCCTGTGCAAATGAGCGATGTGGCAATGTCGTTCGACGGCAAGAATGTTTTCAGCGGTGTCAACCTTACCGTTGAACGCGGCGACAAGATTGCCTTCGTTGGGCGAAACGGTGAAGGAAAGTCGACTCTCGTGAAATGCATTATGGGGCAACTGCAAAACGAAGGAAAACTCGAACTCGGACACAACGTGCAGATTGGCTACTTCGCACAAAACCAAGCTTCGCTGCTCGACGGCGAGCTAACGGTGTTCCAGACCATCGACGACGTGGCTAAAGGCGATGTGCGCAACAAGATTCGCGACCTTCTCGGCGCATTTATGTTCGGAGGAGAGGAGTCGACAAAGAAAGTGAAGGTGCTGTCTGGAGGCGAACGCACTCGCCTTGCCATACTCAAACTCCTGTTGGAACCCGTCAACCTGCTTATCCTTGACGAGCCGACCAACCACCTTGACCTCAAGACAAAGGACGTGCTCAAGCAAGCCCTGCTGGACTTCGATGGCACGCTCATCGTAGTGAGTCACGACCGCGACTTCCTCGACGGACTTGTCAGCAAGGTATACGAATTCGGCCATGGCCGCGTACGCGAGCACTTGTGCGGCATTTACGAGTTCCTTGAGTCAAAGAAGATGGAAAGCCTTCAGGAGCTCGAAAGAAACCGCGTGAAGCCGGGAAAGTCTTAACACAAAAACAACTCGTTCTCTTTCCGATCACGGCAGAGCGGCTCAAGGCGGACTGCCAACACTTTCAGAGACTCGCCGATGCCCCTCGCATGCGACGGGCAGACCGACACGCACCGCATACAGCCGATGCAGAGCTGGTTGTTGTTGTCTTTTGGATTGTCGGCAGATATTGCACCTGTCGGGCATTGGCTCGCGCAGACACCGCATTCCGTACAGTCTTGGTTTGCCACAGGAAAAGGTCCGCTGCAGCCTTGCTTGTACGGGCGGTTGCCTGGCAATGCGAGACGGCCGAACGGTTTGCCGCCTTGCACCCTCTCAAGAATGGCTCTGCCAAAGGATGCCAGCTCTCCGGCATCGGCAGCGTCAGGCCTGCCGGCGCCGTACATACGGCAAATGCTGTGCTCTGCGTTGGCGGCAACGGCTGCTACAACGTTGAATCCCTGCGCTGTCGCCACATCCTGCATTTCAACCAAAGCATCCTCGTAGGCTCTGTTGCCGTAAACGGCGACAATCACACAGGTGGCGCCGTTTGACTCAACGGCATTCAGTCTTTCCACAGCCAATGCCGGCACGCGCCCGGCATATACCGGCATCGAGACAACCACCAAGTCGCCGGCTGCTATACTTGGCAAGCACAGCTCTTCTTCTTTTACACAAAGTTCTGTAAGTATGCTTTTTGCCTCAATGCCGCTGCACAGCAGCTCGCTGACGCGGCGTGTGCCTCCAGTGGGACTGAACGCAATCTGATGTATGGTCATAATATCTTCGTTTTGTTTTTGTTTTCTATTTCAAGCAACATTCTTTTTGCCTCCAATCCTCCGGCAAAGCCGGTCAGGGAATGGTTGCTGCCCACGACGCGATGGCATGGAATAAAAATTGCTATGCCGTTTGCCCCTACGGCTTGCGCCACGGCTCTGACGCCTTCAGGATTGCCAACGCTTAGGGCAATATCTTTGTAGCTCACAGTCTCTCCGTATGGTATGCCGAGCAATGCTTCCCACACTTGCTGTTGGAAATCCGTTCCCACAAGACGCAGCGGGATGTCGAAAGCCTTGCGGCGGCATGCGAAGTAGTCTTCAAGTTGTTTCTTCGCTTGCTCGAGCACGGCGGATGTCTCAACCAGAAATTCCGCATTCAGCCGGCGCGCAAGCCGGCGCTTGTTGCGGCAGGCGTATGGCATCCCGTTCCAGTCGCACAGACACAAAGCCTCTCCCACCGACGCCAAGACCATCTCTCCGCACGGCGAGTCGTAATATTGTACACGTACCGGTTGCCTGCCTCTCATCTTCGCCACATCACCTGCTTATTGCTGCATTTTGACTGCAATTCTGCATCACTTCTCATACAATTCAATCGGCAACCCGTCAGGATCGCTGAAAAACACAAACCGTTTGCCGGTATATTCATCCGTGCGTATCGGCTCGCAGGCTACGCCTTTTCCCTCAACCTCGCCTACAGCTGCGGCAACATCGTCGACTTCGAAGGCAAGATGGCGCAGACCGGCGGCTTCCGGACGGGAAGGACGCGCTGGAGGATTCGGAAAAGAGAACAGCTCCACAACATACGTTCCGCCGAGCCAGCAGTCTGCCTTCCAGGAGTCGTGCTCCTTACGATAGTGCTCGCTCACAATCTTCAACCCGAGCACGTCTGCATAGAAACGCTTCGACCGCTCATAGTCGGAGCAAATCACTGCCACATGGTGTATTTTGTTCAGTTTCATATTATCAGTAGTTTTAATAACATTTTTCCACACAATGATTCACATATAAAAGAGTCGCCACCACAATCTGCAACAGCAGAATTGCCGGGACACCATACCGAAACTTCCTGTGCCGTGTCTTGTGATGCCACGCCTTCATGCCGAGCCACGCTCCGACGCTTCCGCCCACAACCGCCAGCATCAGCAACGTTGCCTCCGGTATGCGCCATTTGCCGTTTCGTGCCCTATATTTGTCTATGCCATACACGATGAATGCAACTGCATTCACAACGGTAAGACAGCATACGACAAGGCCTTGCGTTATATCCATATCCGAATCCTTTAACGACGGCAAAGTTAACGCAAATCAAACACAATAAAAATAATATCTCCGATTATCCTCTAAAACACCCGAAGAACTGTTGTAGAGAGATGCCGCGCGTAGGGGAAACCGCCGAAGAGCGGTTGCACATGTTAGCACGGGGTTGGCTTGCCTACCCCGTGACACTGGTGGCATGCGCAACTACCGCCGAAGAGCGGTTGTAGAAAGATGTTGCGGGAAGGTACGACGGCTTCTCCAGGATGGTTGCGATTCCGCAGACTCAACTTTCCCGAAATCGCCGATGCAAAATTTCTTGCAAAAATATTTTCCTTGATTTATACAACCGCTCTTCGGCGGTAGATTCGTCTTCCGCTACTGACCCCAGGTAGGCAAGCCAACCTGGGGCTATGATTATACAACCGCCCTTCGGCGGTTGCCCTCGCCATTTGATTGACATTGACAAAACCGTCCCACATCGGTATGTCCATCGTCGCGGAGCGACAACACTCTTCCATAACCCGGTACGCGCGGATGCGTGCTGGAGGTACACCACTGCCTGAGGCCGGCAGAAATAAAAAAAGCAGCCACTTTTCAGCGACTGCTTTGTGACCCCGGAGAGGCTCGAACTCTCGACCCAATGATTAAGAGTCATTTGCTCTACCAACTGAGCTACGGAGTCAACGTTTTGTTGATTTCGGTTGCAAAGGTAATGCCTTTTTTCTATCCCACAAAATTTTCGGGATATTTTTTTTCAAAAAAATTATCTCTGAAACGCCAACTCTCTTTTAAACAGCAATATAAATTTTCAGCCTGTAACGAACAACAATATGTAAAAAAGCGGGACCCGGCATTTATTGTCAGGTCCCGCCATATTTATGGTCTGCAACTGCGACCGCTAATACATGTCCAGTTTAGGCAATGCTACAATCTTGTTGTCGTTCTTCTTGATGAAATCAAGGATGGCATCACGCGACTTACTTTCAGGGATGTCGGCCTCAATGCGTTTTACAGCGTTGAAGAGCGACACGTTGCACTGATAGATGTGGCGGTATGCTTTTGCGATATCGTCGATTTCTTCTTCATTGAAGTTGTCCTTATGGCGCATAATCGTAGCGTTAACGCCGTAGTAGACAGCCGGATTGTGGGCAAGGATGATGAAAGGAGGCACATTGCCCGAAACGCGGCATCCGCCTTTGACAAACACCCATTTACCAATGTGGCTGTTTTCAAACACTTTCACGCCGGTGGAAAGAATCGAGCAAGAGTCTATAAACACATCGCCGGCAATCTGCACGTTGTTGCCAACCACGCAATGGTCGCTGACCTCGCTGTCGTGACCGATGTGCGAATCCGCAAGCACAAACGAGTTTGCGCCCACCTTAGTGGCGCCGCCCTCGTGGATGCTGCGGTTGATTATCGCCATCTCGCGTATCACGGTGTTGTCGCCGATGATAACGTACGACGTTTCGCCTTTCCAGCGGAAGTCTTGAGGCGACGCGCTTACGATTGCGTTATTATACACCTTCACATTCTTGCCGAGGCGCGCGCCTTGCATAATGCTGGCATTAGGCATCACGATGCATCCGTCGCCTATCTCCACATCCTTGTCGACATAAGCGAAAGGATAAATTGTTACGTTGTCGCCGATTTTCGCTGTCGGGTCAACAAATGCTAATGGACTAATCATTGTGTTTCTGATTAAGGTAATTAATTTTTATATCAACGTCCGCCGCCGAGAGCCTGATAGAGGCTGATGGCTGCCTGACGCACTTGAAGTTCACATTGCAGCTGCGACATTTGCGCGTTGAGAAGCGACTGTTGTGCCGTAAGCACTTCCAGATAGGTGGTTGTGCTGTACTTCATAAGGTCGTTGTTGTATTCAACGGCTTTCGACAGGTTGTCAACCTGGTCGACGAGCAGAGCGCTGCGCTGCTTGTTCTTGTTGTAGCTCACCAAAGCGTCGCCCACTTCAGCTCCGGCGGCAAGCACTGTGTGCTCAAACGTGTTGAGCGTCTGCTGCTGTTTCAGTTTTGCTGCCTTCAGCGTGGCGATGTTGCGTCCGCGGCTGAAGAGAGGAGCTGTGAGTTGTCCGGCAAGCTGATAGAACCATTTGCCAGGGTTGACGATAACACTTCCGAGCAGGTTGGTGAAGCCGCCGCCTGCCGAGATTACAAGGCTTGGATAGAATGCCGCACGCGCTGTGTTGGTGGCGTAATATGCCATTGCGAGCGACTGCTCTGCCGCCTGCACATCAGGACGGGCTGCGAGATATGCCATCGGCACGCCTTTCTCCATATATTCCGGGAAACTCGGCTCATAGGATGAGTCGACAACCCATGTCTGCTGCGGACGGTTCAAGAGCAGCGACAGGCTGCTGTTGACCTGATGAAGCGACTCCTCTACTTGCGGTATGGTTGCGAGCAGGCTTGCATAGTTGGCCTTGCTCTGCACCACTGCCACTTCGTTGTAGCGTCCTGCCTCTTTCAAATCCTGCATCGTCTTGATGCTTTCCTGCCAGATTGCCGATGTCTCGTTGAGAATCTGCAACTGGCGCTGGAGCATTGCGATGGTGTAGTAGCAGTTTGCCACTCCACTGATTATCTGCGAGCGCACTGCCTGACGATATGCCTCTGTCTGAAGCACCGCCGCCTCGGCGTTGCGCTTGTTGTTGAGCAACTTTCCGAACACGTCGATTTCCCAGCTTGCGGTAGCCGGAATGGTGTACGACCACGAGTCTTTCGTTATTTTCGAGCCTCCATAGGAAGCCGTTCCGCCATTGGGCGTCAAAGCCACGCTCGGCAGATAGCTGAGCTTGGCGCCCTGCAGCTGAGCTTTGGCGATATCCACATTCAGACGGGCGTTCTCAAGATCGACATTGCTGTCGAGAGCTATCTGAATGAGTGCCTGCAACTGCGGGTCGGTAAACACCTGTTCCCATTTCACATTGCCGAGAGCCGTTGAGTCGACAGCCTCTTTCTGGGCTGCGGCGACCTCGCCGGCGATGCCTTCCTCTGGCATCTCGAATTTCTTATAGATATGGCAGCTTGCCGTCGTAGTGGCGATTGCCACTACGAGTGCTGCACTTAATAATTTGCTTTTATTCATTGATTTCACTCTTTATTAATTGCGTGAATATTGCTCAATCTGATCGTCGATTTCAGCGTTGTCTGTGTCCTTCCACTTCAGCGGCTGTATCTTCTCCTGAATCTTTTGGAACGCAACGAACAATGCCGGAACGATAAGCACCTGAAGAATCATACCAATCAACATACCACCGACAGCACCGGTTCCAAGCGAACGGTTACCGTTGGCGCCTACACCGTTGGCAAGCATCAGCGGCAACAGACCGATAATCATTGCGAAGCCTGTCATCAAGATAGGACGCAGACGCGCTGCCGCACCGGCGATAGCGGCGCCCACGATGCTCATTCCCGTCTTGCGGCGGTCAAGAGCGAACTCTACGATAAGGATGGCGTTCTTTGCCAACAGACCGATAAGCATGATCAGTCCGATTTGCAGATAGATGTTGTTGTTGACGCCAAACATCTTCGCGAAGAGGAATGATCCCATCAAGCCCAACGGAATGGACAAGATTACCGACAGCGGCAAGATGTAGCTTTCATATTGTGCCGACAGAAGCAGGTAGACAAAGAGCAAGCAAAGTCCGAACACGATTGCCGTCGCCGCTGCTGATGAATTCTGCTCCTCACGCGTCATTCCCGAGAACTCATATCCATAACCCATAGGCAATGTCTGTGCGGCAACTTCCTGGATGGCCTTGATGGCGTCACCGTTACTGTAGCCCGGATTTGGCGTACCGCTGACAGAAATAGAGGTAAACAGGTTGAAGCGCGAGATGATATCTGGTCCGTAGACGCGCTCAAGCGTGATGAAGTTGGTGATAGGCGACATTTCGTTGCCTACACGCACTTTCACTTGATTCAGCGTTTCCGGTGAGATACGCGCGCTTGGATCGGCCTGCATCATAACACGGTAAAGTTTACCGAAGCGGTTGAAGTTCGACACATACATACCGCCGTAGTAGCCTTGCAGCGTCGACAACACAACGCTCGGGCTGATTCCAGCCTGCTTGGTCTTGGCAACATCGACATTGACCATATACTGCGGGAATGTCGGGTTAAACGTTGAGTAAGCCTGCTGGATTTCCGGACGCTGGTTGAGCGCGCCGATGAATTGCTGATAAATCTGGAAAAACTTGTTGATGTCGCCTCCGGTCTTGTCTTGCAGCTGAAGCTCGAAACCGCTGGTTACCGAATAACCGGAAATCATCGGTGGTTGGAACATCATCACTGTGGCGTCTTTTATCTGCTGACCCACTGCGCCGTAAAGCTGTCCGAGCACGCTTGTTGCATCCTGTCCTTTCTCACGTTCGCTCCAGTCCTTGAGCTTTATGATAAACGTACCGTACGTGTTGCCCTGACCGGCGATAAAGCTGTAACCAAGAATCTCCGTACGCGACTCGACTGCCGGATTGGCGGCAAGAATCTTGTCCACCTTGGCAAGTGTGGCCTCTGTTTTATCAAGCGACGTTGCAGGCGGCATGTTGACCATACAGAACAACACGCCGGTGTCCTCATTAGGAACCAAAGCGGTCGACGTGGTCATCATCATTGCGGCAAGCGCCACGATGCTGGCTGCCACAACGCCGAATGCCGTGATTTTATGATTGATGAAGAATCCTGTCCATTTTTTGTAGCGAACGAGCAGTTTCTCATAATTGCGGTTGAATCCTTCGTGGAATGCCTTTACAAACGACACTTTCTTGGAGCCGCCCTCTGCCTTGTGAGGTTTCAAGAACACTGCACACAAAGCCGGCGACAGGGTCAATGCGTTCAATGCCGACAGTCCGATGGCGATTGCCATTGTCAAACCAAACTGGCGATAGAACACGCCCGACGTTCCTGACATGAACGACACTGGAATAAACACAAGCATCATGACAAGGGTGATTGAGACAATAGCGCCGCCAATCTCCCGCATTGCGTCGATTGCCGCAACACGTGCCGAGGTGTAGCCCTCGTCGAGTTTGGCATGCACCGCCTCGACCACCACAATCGCATCGTCGACCACAATCGCAATGGCGAGCACCAATGCCGAGAGTGTCAACAAGTTGATTGAGAAGCCAATCAGATAAAGGCCGAAGAACGTACCGATCAACGCCACCGGAATGGCGATTGCGGGGATAATGGTTGAACGCAAGTCCTGAAGGAACACGTAAACCACAAGGAACACGAGTATAAATGCCTCGATAAGGGTCTTGATAACCTCTTCGATTGATGCGTATAGGAAGTCGTTGGTGTTCATTGAAACGTTGAACTCCAATCCGTCTGGAAGCTCTTTCCCTGCCTCGTTGATTTTTGCCTCAACGTCCTTGATAACCTGAGTCGCATTGGAGCCCGCTGTCTGGAAGATGATGGCGGAAGCGGCTGGATGACCGTTTGTCTTGCCCTTGAAGCCGTAGCTTACACGGCCAAGCTCCATCGTTGCCACGTCTTTCAGATAGAGGACGTTGCCGTCTTTGTCGGCGCGGATGATAATCTTGTCAAACTCTTCTGGAGTAATCAGACGTCCGCGGTAGCGCATCACATATTGGAATGCCGTTCCGCCGTTTTCACCGAACTGACCCGGAGCAGCCTCGATGTTCTGGTCGGCGAGAGCCGCACTTACATCGGAAGGCATAAGGTTGTGCTGTGCCATGGCGTCTGGCTTGAGCCAGATACGCATAGAGTAGTCGGCACCCATCACCATCGCGTCTCCCACGCCGTTCACACGCTGAATCTGCGGGATGACGTTGATTTTCATATAGTTTTCGATGAATTCCTGCTCAAACTTGCCGTTTGGAGAAAGGAGCGAGAACACAAGCAGCATTGACGTCTGTCGTTTCTGCGTAATCACACCCACTCTTGTCACCTCGGCAGGGAGCATACTCTGCGCCTTTGCCACACGGTTCTGTACATCGACGGCAGCCATGTCGGGGTCGAAGCCCTGCTCAAAATAAACTGTAATCGTGGCGCTACCTGTATTGGTTGCCGTTGATTGGATATATGTCATGCCTTCAGCACCGTTGATTTGCTCCTCGATAGGCGCAATCACGGAGTTGAGCACAGTCTTGGCGTCGGCACCGGTATAGGTTGTCGAAACCTGGATTGTTGGAGGCGCAATGTCAGGATACTGCGTGATTGGCAACCACAACATTCCGACGACACCCAAAATCACAATGAAGATGGATATCACGGTCGAGAGCACCGGCCTGTTGATAAACGTATCTAATTTCATTTCTCTTTATTCTAATTTTCCTTATTGTTTTCCTGTTACTTCTGCTGTGCGCCTGCTGCCTGGCTGAGATCCTTGCCTGTCATGTCGACCGGAGTGATCTGCACACCTTCACGGACGCTTACGCCTACGCCTTGAACAACGACATGGTCGCCGCTTTCAAGTCCGCCGGTTACCACGTAGTTCTGTCCGTCGTTGTTTGCAAGCACCTCGATTGGGCGTGCAGTGACTTTGCCAGCCTTGTCAACAACGTATGCGAATTTCTTGTCCTGCAATTCGGTGGTTGCCGACTGAGGTATAATGATTACGTTGTCGTAATGTGCCGGGATGACAACAGAGCCCGTAGAACCGCTGCGGAGCATTCCGTTCTGGTTTTTGAATGCCACGCGAACCGATGCCGAACCGGTGGTATTGTCGAGCATACCTGTCATTGTCGAGAACTTGCCCAACTCTGAATAGTAGCTGCCGTCTGAGAGTTTCAATTTTGCTGCCGGAAGCTCGCTGAGCGCCTTAGCAAGCGATACGCTGCCGTTTTGCGTCATCTCAAGCACCTGCTTTTCGTTAAATGAAATGTAGGCATAAACCTCTGAAATGTCAGAAATTGTGGTGAGAGGCTGTTGTGAAGACGGGCTTGCAAGCGAACCCTCACGGTTTGGAATCGAGCCGACATAACCTGCCGACGGAGCCTTCACTACTGTATACGAGAGGTTCTTCTCTGCATTGACAAGCGCTGCGCGGGCTTGCGCCAGCTGTGCTTTGGCTGCTGCGAGGTCGTTTTGAGCCAATTGGTTCTCGTAGTCGCTGATCACGTTTTTCTCAAAAAGTTTTTTCTTGTTGTTGGCGGTAATCTGAGCGCTGTTGACCTGCTGCTGAGCTGCCGCAACGGATGCCTTGCACTGGTTTACCGCTGCCTCATACTGCACTTGATCGATTACAAACAGCACCTGTCCTGCCGACACTTGCTGACCTTCGTCTACACAAACTTTTGTAATGAATCCTGAAACTTGTGGACGTATCTGCACATCCTTCTGTCCCTTAATCGTAGCCGGGTAAACGCTTTCCAAATCTGCACTCGACTTGGTTACTGTGATAAACCCGATTTGCGGAGCAGTCTGTTGCTGCTGTCCCTGCTGGTCTTTCTTGCCACATGAGGTCATGCTGACACCCAAAACCAAACCCAACAAAGCCACTCGCTTTGTCAGTCCAATAAATGTCTTAATTTTCATACCTATAGATTGAATTTTTTCTATTTCTTAACAGCGTATAATATGTATAGTTCTATTTTTCCGAATGCAAAATTAATCACTCTATCAACCAAAACCTATGATATTTATCACTTTTTTCAGCTTCTACCCACAAAAATATGTTAACCGCTTCACTTTTTTCGCCGATTGGTCGGCAAAAGTAGCAATATCTGATGTTTATCTTTTTGCAGGACACGCCTAAACGCTGAAATCTCCAGCGCAGAATTTTTCACACGCGACATTGAAATAGCAGCCCCTGCTCTTCATAAAATCCATCAGCCTGCGATAGACTGCGCTCCCGGCGAGGATGTCGGGATTTCCGACAATTGTCAGATGCTTGCGGGCGCGTGTCATCGCCACGTTGAGTTTACGGTCGATGAGTGTTCCGTCTTCTTCAAATACGTTGTCGGTCAAAAAGTTCAACTGACATCGCTGCTGCACTGTAAGTCCGTAGATTATGTAGTCGCGCTGGCTGCCCTGAAAGCGTTCCACGGTGTCGATTGTTATGGAGTGCAACGCCGGGATGCCATATCTGTCGATTGCGTTTCTTACGGTTGCAATCTGGTTGCGGTAAGGCACAATGACTCCTACCGTCGCACTGTAGTCGAAGCGGTCTGCCTGCCTGAAGATTCTCTCCACCATAGCAGCTATCATGTCGGCCTCCACCTGATTGGTCTTTGCTGAAACCGACATTTCTGGCTTCTCCGATGCCACAAATGCCACCCTGCGCAATTGCAGCAGTCGGCAGATGCCGTCGGTCGACGTGCAGGCTGTGTTTGCCGCCAGCTGATGCGGCAACGGCACCACGTCAAGTCTGCCGCCATAGAACGCCTCATTGGGAAAGTCGGCTATGTCGCGATGCATACGGCCTTGACGTGTAAGCATATAAACATAGCGGCAATCATATCCGTCAACGGTTTTAAACGACGACAGCAACCTCTCAAACAGTGAGCGGCGGCAGTCGGTCAGTCCAATTGACAGCAGCTCCGGCTCTGTCACTCTCGACTCTGCTTCGGTCTGCTGCACAACGGCTGGCAACTGCTTGTGGTCGCCAATAAGCACGAAGCGTGAGATGGCGTCGGCATTGCCTGAGCGTGCGCACATCAGCCCCAGCAGGTGGGGTTCGAGGATTTGCGACGCCTCATCGACAATAGCAAGGTCGAAACGTTTGATTTTAAACAGATTGACATTGGAGTTAAGCGCTGCGGTGGTGGCACAGACCACACGCGCGTCTTTCAGTGTTCCCGCCACAGCGTCGCCCGTGCGGCACTGCTGGATTTTGTTGCGAAGAAGGTTTGCGTGATACGCCTTGTCGCACGAAATCTCCGAACCGATACGTATGAAATCGATGCTCTGCTCTTTAAGTTTGCTGCAAATTTCGTCCACCGCCCTGTTGGTGTACGACAGCAGCAGTATGCTGGTGTCTGCCTCAAGCAGTTCCTCACGCAGGATGTTAAGCAGTCCGAACGACGTCTTGCCGGTGCCTGGAGGGCCTATCACAAGAAACAGCTCACGGGCTTGCTTCGCTCTCTCCACGAGGGTATTGAAATCGCCGTAGTCGCCCTTGCGGCATCTGCCGGCGTCGATTTCGGGCATGCGCTGCGACAGCAGCATATCGCGCCGCCGTATGGGTGCGGTCAGGAAACTGTGCATCCCTGCATAAAGGGCATTTGTCGACGAGTCAAACAAATCGTGCTCTATCGCCCAGCGAATGCCGTCGGTCTGAGGAAACACGCGGCTGTCTGTCTGCGGATTGCGAAGTGCCACCCTGACGCCGTCTACACTGATATCGGCTATCGTGCCGCGTTCCACCATCCATGCGCAGGCGTTGGGCTCGGTGTTTTCTTTATACGGATAAAGCACCACGATGTCGCCCACCCGGAAATTAGAGGTGTCGGCAGCATCAGTATCGGCAAACCGCAGTGTCACGTCGGTCACCGGAGAATCGGCAAAAGCTGCTGTGTCGAGTGTGAGGTTGCAATAGATGCCGCCTGAAGCAATCTTGTCTTCGAGCGAATCGAGCCAGATTGATGCAAACCCGCTGTTGTCCTTGATTTTGTTGCCTATCTTCGACAGCAGATGCTCTTTTTCGAGAAACTGCATAAAACGGAAGAAATAGACGCGTTCCAACGGCGACGCATTCTGTATCGGCGACAGCACTTCGTTGAGTTCGGGCCGGGTGTATCTTGTCCACAACACGCCGTTGGAGTTTTTCTCATTCAACAGTTCGGGAGTCAGTCCGTCAAGCATCCCGACACCCTCTGAAGCATATAGGATTTCGCTATATGCCAACAAGTTGCGCATCCGTATGGCCCTAAGCATCAGTTCCGGACGCTGTGCCGTTGACACAAGGCCCTCGGGATAACGCGAATAGAGGAGCATGACGTGGCGCAGTTGTCCGGCATATTTGTCAAACTCATAGACAAACAGGGCGCGGTAGAGCATCAGCTGCACCAGATGTTTCTCCTGTGGCTTTGGACGGTTTGGATCATAATGTGGCGAGGCTGTCGGCACAAACGCTCCTTTTCCTGATTTCTGCTCCACAATTACAGCCTCGCCGTCTTTTTCCACCAGCAGGTCGAGACGCCCTTGTATGCCAAGCACTTCGCTGAAGAATGTGGGTTCGAGCACTGCCTTCCCCATGTCAATGCCGCCAACGGCTTTGGGCAAGTCGTTGCCTATAAGTTTCTCGACATTGCTTTTCTGCATACGCGCGTCGGCATAGAATTTCGCCACGTCTTCCCGGCTGCGCATAGCTTCGCATGCCACAAGCCCCAAGGCATTGTTTCTGAAAAAGTCCATCATCCCCTCCTCAAACGAACGGGTGCTCCGATGCACCGTCTCGTCGAGATACTGCCCGGAAAGGTTTCCGAGATGTATGGGCAAGGTGTTGGGCTGCGGCTTGAATTTATTGACCAAAGCCACAAGCGGCGATTCAGCATAGGTTTCGAAACACGAAGCAATGGTTGTGACGTTCACAAGATAGTCGGGCTCGTAGATTATGAGTTCCGGCATACAGATCTCGCCATCATAGCGCACACGCACGAGGTTGAGCTGCACGCCGCGTCTGAGCAGCAACGACAGATACGACCAGTCGCCACGGCCTTCGCGTGTCAGATAGACGTTTTGCTGTCCGTAGCACACGGTCAGCGGCAAGCCGCCGCGTTCTTCCGTGACGTGGATATATTCGTTGTCCCATGTGTCGACAACACACCGTAGGTTGCCGCTGTCAAACTTGCCCCATGTCCGTGGCTTGTCGTCGACGGGCAGTTTACGCCGCAGCGACTTCGGAATCGGCTCGCCAAGCAGAGCCTCAACAAGCATCGCCGCCGACTTCACATCGCTGCCGATTGAATCTTGCAATTGCCGGTCGGAAATTTCAGAAAGGGTGTTGAGTGTGCGGCGAGTGCCGTGCAGACGCACCGACTCTGCCTCGGAAATGCCTTTTTCCTTTATAAGATAGTCCAATTTGGCAAATGTTCCCGAGAAATTCAGGTTGGTCAAGCCCACTTCCTGATTGATTGCGCGTTTGAACGCGTCGCGCAGCGCGTCATATTTTTTACGGATTTCCCAACCGCTGTCGAGCAGTCCTTCCAACTGCTGGTAAAATGAGGCGGCACTGTCGGATATATAACCGGATTCTGCCATAATGCTATATCAAACACACCGCAAGCAACAACAACGAATACACCAGCATATTGCGGGCGGTGGCGCCGAGCAGCGGATTCAAAGCTGCGCCACGGCTGCGGCGGATACGTTGCCATGTGGAGTAATGCAAGCACAAATAAATCGCGGGTGCTATGAAAAATATCCATAACTTCTCTGCCCATAACGGTGCAGTCAGCCAAACGGCGGCAATTCCGAACAAGAGGTAGGCAATGGCGGCGACACGGCGCCCAAAACGCACCACAGTGGTGCGTTTTCCCGCCTCACGGTCATCCTCCATATCCCTGTAGTTATTCACAATCAACACGTTGCACCCCATCAGCCCCACGGCTGCCGATGCAGCGGCCACATTACCTGTAATCTCGCCTGTCTGCACATAATATGTAAGGCAAACAGGCACAAAGCCGAAGAACACAAACACCGCGACATCGCCAAGTCCGACGCGCGACAGCGGATAGGGTCCGGCGCTGTAGGCGAGTGCGAAAACAGCGATTACAACGCCTATCGGTATCAGCTGCCAGCCTCCAAACGGAATCAGGCAGCAGCCCACGGCGCAGGCGGCGGCAAGGGTGCCAAACGTGGCGCACAGCATTGCCCGCGGCGTGATGTCGCCTTCGGTGACACCGCGGCGGAAGCCTTCGCGTCCTTTTTTGTCGGAGCCGTTGACATAGTCGAAATATTCGTTGGCGAAATTTGACGCCACCTGTGCCAATACGGCAAAAAGAAAACACAACAACGCCGGCTGCCACTTGAACGAGCCATCGCTATAGGCACAGCCCGACGCTATAACCACTCCTGCCGTCGACACGGGCAATGTGCGCAGTCGGGTTGCCTCTATCCAACTTTTCAGCTTCTTCTGCATAGTCAATATTTATTGTCGCCCATCACGGCATCGAGCGCGCGACGCTGTTTCTGACGCAACGGCTGGGTGCTGTAGCCCAGCGACACCACAAGCAGCACTCGCCGGCTGCGCGGCACTCCAAGCAACCGTTTCAGCCGCTTCTCGTCAAACCATCCCATCATGCACGAGCCAAGGCCTTCATCTGCGGCTGCGAGGGTGAGATACGACGCTGCTATGCCGCAGTCGATGAGCGGAAAATGCTTGTTCTTTATCCATCCGCCAAGACGGGCGGTGAAATTGGGAGCCTCCTGCACCAATACGATGAAGCATGGAGCCTGTGAGGCAAACTTGTTCATTCCTATGGACGTCAGAGCATCTGCCACTTCTGCACAAAGTTCCGGCTTGTCGACCACGATGAAATGCCACGGCTGGGAATTGCATGCCGACGGCGCCCGGCGGGCTGCGTCGACAATGCGCATCACCGCCTCGCGCGGCACGCTGCGCTCCGTGTCGTAGCCACGGTCGCTCTGACGCTCGTCAACAAGTTTATAAAAATCGGTCATCGCTTATTTTGAAAACTCCATCAAACGGCTGAGATACTTGCCGATGATGTCAAATTCTATATTTACAACCGTACCCTCCTTTATGCGGCAGAAATTGGTATGCTCGAATGTATAAGGAATTATTGCAACCTCAAAGCTGTCGCGCTGGGAATTGCACACCGTAAGGCTGACTCCGTTGACTGTAACTGAGCCTTTCTCTACTGTGACATAGCCCTTGCGCGCCATTTCGGCATCAACGTCGTAGGCAAACTTGAAATAGCGGCTGCCCTCAACGTTGCGCACCTCGCAGCACACTGCGGTCTGGTCTACGTGCCCCTGCACGATGTGGCCGTCAAGACGTCCGTTCATCGGCATGCAACGCTCAAGGTTGACAAGGTCGCCAACCTGCAGCAACCCGAGGTTTGAGCGGTCGAGCGTCTCCTGAATCGCCGTGACGGTAAACGTGCCGTCGCCAGGAAGGTCGACCACCGTGAGGCATACACCATTATGGGCCACCGACTGGTCTATTCTCAACTCCGGGGCAAAGTCGCACTTCATTGTGATGTGCAGATTGCCGCCTTCTTTTCTCAGCGCAACCACTGTGGCTGCTGTCTCTACTATTCCTGAAAACATAGTTATATCCTTTTATTCACACACAAATTTACACATATTTATCGGAATTACTCCCCGCCGACTGGTTATTGTATGAAAAAAGATGCGTTTTTGACGCCACCGCTTTATCTACCCGTCCTTTTCACATTCAGAGTAACCGTCGTCATTTCATGTTTATTATTATCCATTTTTATGCGGCTGAGAGCAATCATATCCATTGGCAATTATGAATTCTGCCTTTACAGCTTAACCAATCTCCATTTCTGCGTTGAGAACCTGATTTATAAAATTTTGAACCACATTTCGATACATTGGCTCATTGTACAGATTCACTATATAGTATTTAGGTATGACATCATAACCGAATTTCGCACCGAGAATGGCACAAGCAACAGCTGCATTCGTATCGGCATCACCGCCTTCGTTCACAACCGAAAACAGGCCTTCCTCAAACGACGGAGAGTGCCATTACTTCATTTTTGTCCATAAATTCAGAACCGAGACCAAGAGCATCTCCAATGGCCTGACCAAACAAACATCCTATCTTTCAGATTGCTATTTTTCATTGTCAATATCATTAGTGTTCTGTTAAAATCAAGAGCTGCTATGAAACGGCAATAACGTATTTCACGAAAAGACAAAGGGAGTCGATCAGCAACGCCAACAGTGCCAGTCCTCGCGGCTTGCGCCTCAACGCCTTGATTGCAACAATGAAACACAATGCGAGGTACGGCCATCCGACATACGGGATGCCAACCAGAACAAAACCGAGCACCGACAGGTAAATCGCCGTCTTCGCCGTCGTGTTGACACACTGGCTTTCACCGCCGCGCTCAACGGTTATTTTCACATGGTATTCTTCCATCACAAAACACTTTTGTTGTTTATCTGCTCTCTATATTTAGCCTCATCAAATGTGTAGAGCGTAGCCGGACGCCCGCTGCCGCGCGGCGCGCGCGCTGTGGCCACCAAATCCTCGGAAAATTTGCAGCAACGACAAAGAATGGAAGAACGTGCATTGTCGCCTCGCCCCACACCATCTGTAGCCACAATGTAGCCCATGGCGGTCATCTTTTTGTGGAAGTTGCGACGGTCGAACTTTTGCCCGAGCACCGCCTCGTAGATGGTCTGCACCTGTGTCATCGTAAACTCTTTGTTGAGCAAACGGAATGCCAACGGCTCATAGGTGATTTTCCACCGCAGTTTGTCGAGTGCCACACGTACAATCTCGCTATGGTCGAATGCCAAATCAGGCAACATATCCACCGGAAACCACTGTGCCTTGGCGGCATCGTCACCGGCTATGACCTCATAGTCTTCCTGACGCACAAATGCAAGAAACGCCACCGTAACCACACGCTCGCGAGGGTCGCGGTCCACACGGCTGAATGCCTGCAGTTGCTCGATATAGATATCCATCACTCCTGTTTCCTCGCGCAACTCGCGCAATGCTCCTTCTTCCAGCGTCTCGTCAATTCTCACAAAGCCGCCCGGCAAAGCCCATTTGCCTTTATACGGCTTCAACCCTCGCTCTACAAGCAACAGATTCAGCCCAGAGCCGTCGAATCCGAATACAACGCAGTCGGTGGTCAAAGCCGGATGTGGATATTCATAACTGTACATTTTCTACCCCTTATTTTTCAACAATACAAATTTAAGCCTATTTTCCGACAAAAACGCACGATTGTGTCATTGATACGCAAACAAAAGTTAAAAATCGGCATATTTGCGTATTTTTTACGCATTAAATTTTGTTGTTTATTCCTTCGTCTTTATATTTGCGTCAAAATTACACAGCCAAGCATTATTAACTACTAAACACATCAAAATCATGGCACAATTTAAAGTACACAATCTCATCATCGTCGACGCATCGGGTTCAATGACGTCAATCTACGAGCAAGCGCTTGCCGGTATCAACGAAACACTGTCAACCATCCGCGAGGAAGCCAAAAAAAGCGACAAAATCGAGCAGTCGGTCACCGTGCTCTCCTTCGCCAGCGGCGGAGAACCTCTGCAATATGCCTACCGCAACACCATCGCCGAGCAGACATCGCCTCTCACCCCCAACGACTACACGCTCCGCGGAATGACTGCCCTATACGACGCCATCGGCACATCGGTCACCGACCTTGAAAGAAACAAAGGCAAAGAAGACAAGGTGCTTGTAACAATCATCACCGACGGCTATGAAAACGACTCCATCGAGTGGGACGGCGCATCGGTGAAAAAACTGATTGACCGCCTGTGCAAAAAGGGCTGGGTGTTCACCTACATCGGTGCAAACCAGGATGCAGCGCTTGAGGCTGGAAAGATTGGAGTGAAAAATAGTTTGACGTTTGAAGCCACAATTGAAGGCACCGTCAATATGTTCGCTTTCGAGAAGCAGTCGCGCCAAAGATGGAACAAGCGAGTGCGCCTCAATGAAAACGACATTCAGAATGCCTACTTCTCCGACGACGACAAATGACACTGAAAAAGGCTGGACTCCAATCGGAATCCAGCCTTTTTTAATTCAATCAAGCGTCCCTGACTATCTGACAATCTTGACAGTCTTGATGCCGCCGTCGGCCACTACATTAACGAAATAAACGCCGCCTGCCAGATTGCCCGTGGCAACCATTGCTGTCTGTCCGGCAGGTGTTGCCGAAGCAACCATCGCACCGGATGCATTGTAGACATTTACCGAGCGGATATTGCCATCGGCTTTCACCGACACAACATCGCCGAGCGAGCGCACAACGATGCCGCCATCGGCGGATTTCAAAGTCTCGACAGATGAGAAGTCGTGGAGCACAGCCTTGCGTACTGCCGTATCGTCGAATTTGACAAACTGCATCTGGTTGAAGTAGATTTCTCCCTTCCACGCCTGTTCCGGAGCTTTCTCGTGTTTCAAGAAGAAGCTGTCGAAACGCCACTTGTCGGCGATTTCATCGGTGCCGGTGAAGTGCTGGTATTCATCGCTTGCCAGGTTCCATGACACGAGATGCCATCCGCGATAGTTGATCGGCTTCAAGTTGTACTTGATGCCGCCGTTCTTATTGTTTGTGCGCACACGCAACGCAGCGCTGACGCTGTTGTTTGAGCCGTCGCCATAGAGCCAGAACGTAAGCACGCCGTCCTTGGTTGTTCCGTCGATGTTCTGCGAAGAGTGATACTCACGGATTTGCCATACGCCTGCAGCGAAATCAGGATCGAAATCATACTTCAGGCATGCGCTGTTAGGACTTTCCGGACGCACACCGATATTGGCGCGCGTAAACGAGTTGGCTTCCTGTGTCAAGCCCGATGATGAGCCTGAGCCGTCAGGCGCCCAGAATCCCGTCACGTTGTCGAGCGGAAGCAGGTCGGTCGACTCAACGACAGGGCGGTACTCCGACAGGAAGCGGAATCTGAACTCTTCGGTCAAGTTGCCCGACAAGTCGGCAAGACCCGGTTTCACTGTAACAAGGAAGCACTTGTCGAGAGGGAGGTCTTCGCTGAAGAAATATTGCAGCACCGAAGCGCCGTTTACAACCGAATGAGTCAGTGTGCCAGCATAAGTGTTGCCTTCAGGGTCAATCACCGTCATGCAGTCGGCGTTCTTGTCCTCGTTCCAGTCGATAATCTCATCATACTCCACTCTTACCACCGGACGCAGCGTGTATGCCACATCGCCGTCGATGGCAGGGTCGGTAGAAACCACCTGCGCAGGTGTAGTGTCTGCCTCTTTCATTGTGATTGAGAGCGTATAGTCGTCGCCGCCATTGCCGTCGCCATTGCCGTCAAACGGCTGGTTTGTCTGAGAGTTCTTGGCAACGCTGCCGTCAATCTTGATGTTGTAGGTCTTCAACGGGACGAGTTTTGAAACGTCGACGCTGAGCGTATAGTCGTTTATCCATGTCAATGTCACTTCGCCGTCGTTGTCGATAGAGAATGCCTTTTCGACCGACTCTTTGTCCATCTTGCGCGAGAACGTGATGACGATAGGGTCAACAAGGCTGACTGCCTTTGTGTCTTCCACCGAAATCGACGCCACTTTCGCAGGTGCGTTGGATGTCATCGTGATGTCGAGCCATGTAACGTTGTCGTTTGACTGTCCGGCTGGATTCGACTTTATCACAACGGTTTTTGTCACTGGCTCATATCCGGTTGCCGTAAATTCCACCGAGACAGCATCGCCGGCTTTAAGTCCCTCAAACAGATAGAATCCGTTATGGATAAGGTCGGGGTTGTTGGTGTATTTCTTAAATGTCGACTCCCATGTGTCAGTAACATACGTCTTGTCGCCCACCTTTACAGTCACACCGTCGATAGGCACATCGTTTTCTGAGTTTTTGATGATACCGGCAAGGAATGTCTGCTCTGGATTGGTCATGTTGCGGAACTTCAATATCGACTGGAATGCGGCGAAAGCCTCCAGACGCTTATAGTCGGCATTGATGTTCAACTGCTGCTGAGAGGCGATTGTGTGGTAGCCGCCCTCGCTGAGCAGCGAAGCCATATTTGTGCGGCGGTTGACCGACAAATAAGGATATTGGTTGGCGTGGGTTTCAGGGGCACGGTCGTAATAGCAACGGTCGTACCAGTTGCCGCGTGTCGTGATGCGCATCACACCTGTAAGGTTCGGGTTGAGAATCTCTCCGAAAGCCTTACCGCCGTTAGGCGTTTTCTCTATTTCTTTGCCATCCTTGCGCCATCCTCCGAAGAGAGTGACGGTTGTGTTTTTGTCGGAAGAAGCGTCAGAGTGGATAGCATAGAAGAAGTCGGCGCCCCAGGCATTCGCCATGTCGGAACGTTCCTCAAGTCCTACAATGTCGACCTCGTTGTTGCGGCAAAGTTTCAGATTTTCTGCCGGCATATCGGTATATTCCGTCAGATATCCCTTGATATACTGTGCCACGCTAAACACCTTCTGCGCCTCGGAATAGCCCCACAAGCCACGGTTTTCAGTTGCGGAGTGTCCCGGGTCGAGAAACAGTTTGAAATCGCCCCAGCCTGTTGATTTCTGAGCATAAGTTGTAGCAGCCGGGAATGCCGTCATCAACACGGCGGCAGCGATTGCCATTTTTGTAATATTGTTCTTTTTCATCGATTATCAGTATTTTAGGGTAATTTCATAGATGCAAGCATCTTTTGCGTTCTCAAAAGCAACCCGTTTGCCATCGCGTGTCACGGCTGGCGTCAACGGAATCATATCGGTGTTGGCGGTCAGAAGGACTGCCTTGCCTGTGGCAACATCGACAGCGTAGATGTCGGAGCCCGTAAAACTTTCGCCATTATCGGTGACAACGGTGTAGATCAGCGAATTGTCGGGCAGCCATGCCGGATGAGAGCCCTTGCACAGGTAAGCCACGCCGCTGCCGTCGGAATTGCATGTGAAGATGCCTTTGCCCGGAACTTGGAAAGCCACCTGCTTGCCGTCGTGCGACAATGCCGGATTGATGATTATCGCTCCTGAAAATTCTTTCAACGAAGCCACTTTGTCGGCCACACCTGCCGGGTCATTGACCATCATTGTGTAGACATCGGCAGCTGTCGCGGATGTGCGCTTGAGGCTGCGTGTGTTGACGCTCGATGCGCCACGCTCGCCTGAAATCATCACGCGCTCGGCGTCATTCCACAACGGTGTTCCTGTAAGCTCGCGCGTCTTGCCAACCAACGTGGTCTCTGCGCCGTCGGCGGCATTCCACACTTTAACTTCGTGGAAAACACGATTGTCGGACACCACATTGGTTCTGCCGAGCAGTTTTGTGCCGTCGGCACTCCATTGCATCTTGTAGCCGGCACCTGAGCAGCAGGTCACCTGACGCAGATTGCTGCCGTCGGCATCAGCAACCCAGATGCCGTCATAATTGTCGGAAGTTACTGCAATCTTGTCGCCGCTTGGCGACCACACCGGTGCCATCAGTCCTTGAGAAGACTTGATGAGCAACGTTGGCTCGCTTGCGCTGCGTGGCTGCGCCATTGCCGCCACCCCGAGCATGCTCAAAGCCAATGTAAGAAATGTTTGCTTTGTCATAGATTTTAAGTTTTATGTTAGGGTTAAAAATATCCGTATTGGTTTGCACTGCCAAAATTACAAAGTTTTCACGGCACCGCAAATTTTAGGCAGACAAAAAAAAACAAACAGCGTATTCCAACGGTGCTTTCAACATTTTTGTGTAACTTTGTTATGTCGTTTTCGACACAATTCTGCAACAATCATCACCACATCCGAACAAGTCATTAAAACTATCATTATCTACAATTTTTCATCTATGAATAAGAAAGAACGGACAATCTCTTTTTTGTGGCAGCACCTATGGCTGCTTGTATCTTTGTTTATAATGACTCTCGGTGTCGCCGTATGCGTAAAGAGCGAGTTGGGATCAAGCGTAATCTCCACTCTGCCTTACGTTTTCGAGACTGCCGGCAAACGTGGACTTGGAGTTCCGTCGCTGACAATCGGACAATACACTTACATAATGAACGCCATACTGGTGGCTGGGCAGATTGCCGTGCTGCGCCGCCGCTTCGAACCGGTTCAGTTGTTCCAGCTGCTGGTGGGATTCGTTTTCGGATCACTCATCGACTTGAATATGGCTCTCACATCGTGGCTTCTGCCCGACGGCATAACGGAGCAAGCACTGGCGCAGATTGCGGGATGCACCGTCCTGGGCATCGGCATCGCCCTTGAGGTGAGATGCGGCTCGGTGACAATGCCTGGCGAGGGTTTCCCGGTGGCGGTAAGCTGCGTGACAGGCATCGACTTCCCGAAAATAAAGATTGTTGTTGACTGCTCGCTGGTGGTTCTCTCCGTGGCTTTCTGCTATGTGTTTTTCGGAGCATGGCAATGGTATATTGTTGGTGTGGGCACACTGTTCGCTATGCTCTATGTGGGAATCGTTGTGAAAATAGCAGGCAGGCATATGGCTTGGTTTGACAAAATCCTTAATTACCGACCTGGATTCCGACGTTATGTGTACGGTCTGGCGCAACTTATTTTCAGACAGAAACAATGATGGAATTTAACGACATAATCAGAAACGCCGCCTCGTTGCCGACGACTGAGATTGCCGCCGACGTCAACAAGGCGTTGACCGCCAACGGTTGCGTGGTTTTGACCGCGCCTCCGGGAGCGGGAAAGTCCACTCTTCTGCCGCTTACCATCATGGCTGGATTCCTGCCCTCCGACGGCAAGATTCTCATGCTCGAACCCAGACGTCTCGCTGCCAGGCAAGTGGCTGAGCGCATGGCGGATATGTTGTCGGAGCGCACGGGAAGCTCGGTTGGCTACCGGGTGCGCTTTGAAAACCGTGTGTCAGAGTCCTCCCGCATCGAAGTGATAACAGAAGGAATTCTGACGCGTATGCTCATCGCCGACCCTTTGCTCGAAGGGGTGTCGGTTGTAATCTTCGATGAGTTCCACGAACGCAGCATCAATTCCGACTTGGCATTCGCCCTGACGCGCCAATGCCAGCAGATTCTGCGTCCCGACCTGAAAATTGTCATCATGTCGGCTACAATCGACACGTCGTCTATCTGCACAAGCCTCAACGCTCCTCTCATCGAATGCCAGGGCAAGATGTTTCCTGTGGAGACACGTTATGCGACGACCGACATTTCGCCCGCCGACATCCCGACAACGGTTGCGGCGGCGATAAGCAAGGCGCATAGCCAACACGAGGGCGACATTCTCGCATTCCTGCCCGGACAAGCCGACATTGCGCAATGCGAGCGGCTGCTTGCCGACAAACTGTCGCCGACTGCCGTATTCCCTCTCTACGGCAATCTGTCGCCGGAGCAGCAAAGGCGGGCGGTGGCGCCATCGGGCAAAGGCGAGCGCAAGATAGTGCTTGCAACTCCCGTCGCCGAGACTTCAATCACGATTGAAGGCGTACGCATTGTGGTCGACTCAGGATATTGCCGGCAATTGGTCTACAATCCTCGTTCGGGGCTGAGTCATCTTGAGACGGTGCGCATAAGCCTCGACATGGCCACGCAACGGTCGGGACGTGCCGGGCGTGTGGCGCCGGGTGTCTGCTACAGACTGTGGACAAAAGCCTCGGAGCATCGCATGAACGAGCGCCGGCGTCCTGAGATTTCTGATGCCGACCTTGCGCCTACACTTCTCGACATTGCAGCTTTCGGCGAAAGCGACGCAGAGGCGTTGCCATGGCTGACAACGCCTCCGCCATCAGCCGTTGCGCAAGCCCTGAAACTGCTGACGACGCTTGGTGCCGTCGACAGCCAGAACCACATAACAAGCCTTGGCAGGCAGATGTCGAAACTGCCGTGCCATCCGCATATTTCAAAAATGATGGTGCGCGCCGAATCGCCGTCGCTGAGAAGCCTTGCCTGCGACATTGCCGCCATACTGGAGGAGAAGGATCCTCTGACCGACGACACTTCCGCCGACCTATGCCTGCGCATCAGCCTGCTCCGGACGGCGCGGCGACAGCACAGACTCGGCAGATGGTCGCGCATAGCGCAGATTGCCGAGGAATATCGAAATATGATCAAAGCCACAGAATGCAACGACGATATATGCCCGGAGGATGCCGGCTGCCTTGTGGCGACGGCATATCCTGAACGGGTGGCTAAAGCCATTGACAGCATCGGGCACTTCCGTCTGGCTTCGGGCGTCAACGTGCAGATTGACAACGGTAGCAATCTTGCTTCCTACGACTGGCTGGCGGTGGCTGCCCTCAACGCTTCCGAAAAATGCGGAAGGGTGTTTCTCGCCGCACCGTTGCGGCCAGAGGACATCGAGACACGACAACGCGAACGTATTTTCTGGGATTCTCGAAACGGCGGTGTGGCGATGCTGCGCGAACGCACAATCGGGGTGCTGACTGTCGACAGCCAGCCTCTGCACAATGCCGACAAAAGCGCTGTTGTCTCGACGGTCTGCGAGGCTGTGCAGAAAGAAGGACTCGGACTGCTCGACTGGAGCGACGACGTTGCCAGGCTTCAAAAGCGTGTGGACGCGGTGGCGGAATGGCATCCGGAAATGGCTCTACCCGACCTGTCTACGGAACACGTACTGTCGACAGCTTCTGAATGGCTGCCGTTCTACATTGAGCAGAACGGAAAAGTGCTGACAACGGCAGCCGAGCTGAAAAAGATAAATCTGCACGATGCTTTGTGGGCTCTCATCCCCTACGACATGCAGCAAGAGGTAGACCGACTCGCCCCATCGCACATCACTGTGCCTTCAGGCAGCAGAATCCGTGTGGACTACCGCAAAGCCGCCGAAGCACCGGTGCTGAGCGTACGCCTGCAGGAATGCTTCGGGATGCTCCACACGCCCTGTGTCGACGGAGGAAAACGCACCGTGCTTATGGAACTTCTGTCGCCTGGATTCAAGCCCGTGCAACTGACCCAGGACATGGACAGCTTCTGGAGCAATGCCTATTTTGAGGTACGCAAAGAGTTGAAGCGACGTTACCCAAAGCACTATTGGCCGGAAAATCCTCTCGATGCCGAAGCCGTAAGGGGCGTGAAGCGGAAATAACATGGCATAAGAATCTCACAATTTATTATATGGATATGTTTATAAATACCTCTCATTTTCATTGTCGGTTCAATTAAAATATATAATTTTACAAAACAAATATTATCGTCTTTTACGCAATATGAGAATCGTCATTTTCCTTCTAATTTCAATTATTTGCAGTGCTGTATCTTTTGCACAACAGCAAGCCGTTGGATTATATATGATAAATGGAGACACGGAAACGGCAATGACTCCAATCAAATATAAGAATATAAAAATATCGGGAACGTTCAGCAAGACTGCACGATTAGAGTTTGCTGATGCTAAAAGCCAAAACCGATTTACAGGAACTGCAAAATTCAAATTCGTCTTTGGCGCAGTCGACGCATATCACTCGATGACACATTATATGTTTGCGCCGATGTATTCCGTCAACGACTTTGGCATTGCTCAATTTGAGGTAAAGAAGGATAAAAGATATCTTGCAACGGTCAAAATCAAACCTTTTGGCACATCATCAACAGGCGTAAAAGAGTCTGACCGAGTCAAAGCAACAACCCAAGAACTTGAAAAGGGCGTTTATATAGTGGAAATCACCGCTGAACCCGGAGAATATTGCATAATCTTCAACTCTATGGGAACCGGCGGCTACAGCGGGACCTTCGATTTTGGCATAGACTAAAATCGCTGTCTTTTCGGAAGAAAAAACAAGCAAGCTCTTTTTTCTTTGATAAAACTGGCTGCACCTCGGAAAAATTGAAGAAAATCTTCATTTTTCGCTCGGTTTGCACAGTTTTTCTCTCAATTTGCACTATCTTTCAATAAGATAGGCTGCATTTCGGAAGAAAAAACAAGCAAGCTCTTTTTTCTTCTCTCAATTTGCACTATCTTTGCAAACGCAAAAACGAGGAGTGATGCTCGAGTGGCTGAAGAGGCACGCCTGGAAAGCGTGTATACGCCAAAAGCGTATCGCGAGTTCGAATCTCGCTCACTCCGCAAAAACAGTGTGCTACATAACAGCGCGCTGTTTTTTTATTCCAGGATTCTCAAAATCACCGCTGGCTCAAACGAAAAAACGGGAAACAATATGCTGCTTCCCGTTTGCTTTCATTCCTGTGGCGGCTGTCACCATCCAAGATTCACACTTACACCTGCCATCACCCACAGCCCCGGCTGCTTTACGGCAGAGAGGTCGTAGTAGCGGTGGCACGTGATGTTGTCGGCCTTTACATATACGCTATATTTCCGGTCGTCCCACATCACCTTGCAGTCCACTTTCGTGTACGGATGATAGCCGTTCATCCGTTGCTGCCATCTCACGCTCCACGACGCCGACAGCTTGCTCCAAATCTTATGGTCCAAGCCGAACACGGCCTTATGGCGCAGATATTCCAACGCATACAGCGATTTCAGTATCTCTGTTTCCGTCTCATGGTTTTGGTTGATGTAGGCATATCCCAGTCTGATGTTTGTCACGAAGCATCTCGGCAACAGCTCGTTCATATATATTTCGGCGTCAACATTGAAGCCCATATTGTCGAGTTTTCCGATGTTCATCACGTGGTATTTGCTGTCGGTCAGCTCTGTTTCCGTAGTCTGAACCCAGTCAATCATATCCTTGCCATGTGTGTAGAATCCGCTAAGCACCGCCGAAAATCCCGTCTGCCGATAGCGTGAGCCTATTTTGAATGCGGAGTTTTTCTCCGGACTCAGCGAGGCGTCGCCCTGCTGCACGGCATTGCTTATGTAGAGGTCGGTGTAGGTGGGCATGCGGAGAGCCTTGTTCCATGAGGCGTATACCTTCCAATTGGCGTTCGGACGGTAGCTGGCGTCCACTCCCGGATAGAATCTGAATTTATTGTCGAGTCCCGTATTGCGGTTGGCAAGCACTCCGGCAGAGAGTGTGAACCCTCCGAATATGAAATTGTGCTCCAGCATCACATTCGTGTTTGTGCGTTCTCCTTTACGGGTGTACTGCCTGTCGGAGCCCGGAATGTTTTTATAGTCAGCCTCGTCAAGCTGGTTGCCGAGAGCCGTGGAATAGATGCGTTCCTTCCCGATGTCGACACCGACGGCGGTCTTTCCTGCAATCCAGTCAACATAGGCGTTGACCGCACCGCCAAACACATCAAGGTTGTGGTAGTTCTCTCCCGCCGCGGCGCCTTCCTTGCCACGCGTCAATTGATAATGGTCTTTGAATTTGTTGTAATATACCGCAGGCGTCACTTCCCAAGTTCTGCCTTGGTTGTGGACGCTCACATTAAGAGAAGCGATTCCATGGTCGGTTTTCTCATATTGATTGTTGAATTTGGCGCTGTAGAATGTGTTTGCGCCATAACTTTGGGTTGCTATGCCCAGCTGCGCCCCGATGTCGAGGCGGCGGTCGTAGCTCAGCGACAAGTTGGCATAGCCCTGTCCTTTCTCAAAGTCGCTGTTTTCGGTGCCTCCGTCCGAGCGTTTGTATCCGCCGCTTACGGAATAGGCTTGTTCCCACTTTCCGCTTCTGAAAGCCATCTGCAGCCTGCCCTGTGCCCCGAGACTGCCAAAGCTGCCGGCTTCCACATTTGCCTCGACGCCGTTTGCGCTTGCTTTCTTAGTCACAATGTTTATGGCGCCGTTGAACGCCGATGTGCCAAACACGCGCGATGATGCGCCCTCGATAATCTCCACATGGTCGATGTCGGCAAGTGCGACAGGAAAATCGGAGGCGTTGTGCCCCGTCTGCGGATTGGAGATGTTCACTCCGTTAAGGAAAATTGCAATCTGGTCGAAGGTGCCGCCGTTGATCGAAATGTCGGTCTGCACCCCGAAACCTCCACGCTGACGCACATCCACGCCCGTAGCCAGTTTCAAAACGTCGTTGATTGTTTGTGCCGCCGACCGCTGAATGTCCTCGCGGGTCATGACCGTCACAATTTTTGGCGACAGCTCGACTGTCATCGGCGCGCGCGACCCCGTTACGGTCACACCATCCAGTTCGTAAGCCTTCCCTCCACGGATAAAGACTGAATCAGCCTTGGCTCCCTCCACGCTGATGCCTTCTGCCTTGGCGTAGGTAAGCGTGGTTACGCTGAGCGCACCGATAGCCACCACTCTTCCAAGCACAGAAAACAAGGAGTAGCCTTTGTTGGAGAAGTGCGAGAACTTCAGGCTTGCACGCTTGTTGAAAATTGTCTTGTTCATTAAATTAATTTGTTGATAAATAAAAAGAATAAATAATATGTCGTGGACACACATGATGCATCCACGACATTTTTCTTTGATTTTTCAAATTCAGGAGGTTGCCCCCGCTTACGCTTTCTTTCCGCGCATACAGTCCCAAACGAGATAGCCGATGAGCAGCGCATAGACAGCCACACCGCCAATCTGGAGCGTCGACTCGCTGAATCCGCAAGTATACTCGAAGCCTGCGAAGCGCATTCCGGCGCTGACCACGCCCATCAATGCTCCACCGGCGATAAATCCGCTGGCGAGAAGCGTGCCGCGCTCTGTGCGTGCCGCATTGAGTTCCTTGTCTTTCGAACGGGTTGATACAAACCAGTTGACCAAACCGCCGACAAGCAGCGGCGCGTTGAGCTCCATAGGGATAAACATACCGAGCGAGAAAGCCAATGCCGGCACACCGAGCCAGTTGAGAAGCACGGCGAGGATTGCGCCTACGCCATAGAGCAGCCACGGCGTGTCGCCACCCATCATCAACGGTTCGATAACGCCTGCCATCGCGTTGGCCTGCGGTGCGGCGAGTGCGTTCGGCCCTGAGAAACCATACACTTTTGCAAGAATCAGGATAACGCCGCCGACAGTTGCTGCCGACACGAGTGTGCCGACAAGTTTCCACTGTTGCTGTTTTTGCGGTGTGGAGCCAAGCCAGTAGCCGATTTTCATATCCGTAACCATACCGCCTGCCATCGAGAGAGCCGTGCAGACAACGCCTCCGATAATCATCGAGGTGACGATGCCGCTGGCTCCTTTAAGTCCGATAGCCACAAACACCGCTGAGGCTACAATCAGCGTCATCAGCGTCATTCCGCTCACCGGGTTCGATCCCACAATGGCAATTGCATTGGCGGCCACCGTGGTGAAGAGAAACGCTATCACCGTAACCACCAGGAATGCCACAAGGGTCTGGAAGAGGTTGTGGATTACGCCGAAGTAGAAGAATGCGAATGTCACTGCCAACGCTGCGATAAGGCTGAAGGCAAGCACTTTCATCGAAATGTCTTTCTGTGTGCGTTTCACCTTTGCCACATTGCCGCCCTTGCCGCGGAATTCACGTCCGGCAAGACCTACGGCAGAGCGGATGATGCCCCACGACTTGATGATGCCGATGATGCCCGACATGGCGATACCGCCGATACCGATGTAGCGTGCCTGTGTCTTGAACAGCACCTCGGGATCGATGGCGGCTGCCTCCGGGCTCATTCCGAGCAACGGTACGATGACATACCAGATAAACGCGCTACCTGCAAAAATAATGAAGCAGTATTTCAAACCCACGATGTAGCCGAGACCGAGCACCGCCGCTCCGGTGTTGATTTTAAACACCATCTTGGCCTGGCTTGCCACGTGGGCGCCGAATTCTGTCGCTTTCGACGTCAATGTCTCAGCCCACCATCCGAATGTGGAGAGAAGGAAGTCGTAGATACCGCCGACAGCACCCGCAATGATAAGCGGCTTCACCTGGCTGCCCGACTTCTCGCCGGAGATAAGCACCTGTGTGGTGGCTGTGGCTTCCGGGAACGGGAACTTGCCATGCATGTCGGAAACGAAATATTTGCGGAACGGGATAAACATCAACACGCCGAGCACGCCGCCAAGCATCGAGCTGAGGAATATTTCAATGAAACTTACCGTAATGGCGTCGCCATACTTGGCTTGAAGGATGTAGAGCGCCGGGAGGGTGAAGATGGCTCCTGCCACCACAATTCCCGACGAGGCGCCGATAGATTGGATTATCACGTTCTGTCCGAGGGCGTTTTTCTTCTTCAACGCGCCCGACACTCCGACTGCGATGATTGCAATAGGAATTGCCGCCTCAAACACCTGCCCCACTTTCAGTCCGAGATATGCCGCCGCGGCACTGAAGATAATCGCCATCACAAGACCCATTATCACAGAGTAGGGAGTCACTTCCGGATACTGACGGTCGGGGCGCATCACGGGGATATACTCCTCGCCCGGCTTCAGCTCGCGGAAAGCGTTTTCAGGAATACCTGCTTCCTGCTTTTGTCTTTCGTCTTCCATTATTTTGCTTAGTTTATGATTAATATTCTGAAAGTTTGTGTGCGAAGTTACAAATTTCAGTTTACAAATGAAAACACTATGCCACAAAACAAGAAAAAAAGAGCCGTCTCATCCCTGAGACGACTCCTTTTTCAATACAAATTATATCAATTGGAGTATTATTTCTTCACAACTGACGCTTTCCAAGTCTGGTTGTTGCTGAGATTGAGCGTAATTTCATACGTTCCGTCTTCTGCACACTTGAAGTTTGGTGCGTTGTTCTCGTTGAGATTGTCGAGCGAACCGCCGAGACTGAAGTCCCATTTGTTGTTGGCGCGGAACTTGTATTCCTTACCGCCGACGAGAGCAACCTCACCCTTCCAAACGAGACCACCGGCGTAAGTAAGTGGCGTTTCAGCGTCCCATCCGCCAGGAGTAGCGTCGCCGACAATTCCGAACGAAGTGATTTCCATCGCCTCCCAAGTCATTTTGTCTGTGTCGACTTTGAAGTAGTAGATACCACCCTTGTCAAGTTTCAAGTTTTTGGCTCCTGGGGCAGTGCTCAACAGGTTGGCTTCTGCGCCGACACCGTAGGCAGTGCTGCCTTCGTTCCAGTTGGGCTGTGTCGAGAATTTGAATTCAAATGCCTTGTTGCCAGCCTTTGACATGTCAACCAAACCGCTGTGTACGCCGCCGTTGCGCTCGTAGATGAACACGTTTACATCGTGACCCCATCCATTGAATCCACCAACAGCATAGAGTTTCGGTGAGTAAGCCTTGACAGTGAATGTGCCTTCCATCATGTTGATTGTCACGGTATACTCTCCTGCCTTTGCAATAGTTACAGGACGTGAGTTCTCGCCGTAGATAAGTTCGCCGCTCATAGCCGACTCAGCAGGACCCCAAGCATACATAAACTCATTGCCTGCATCGGCCTTAGCCTTCACCATCGACTCTGCGCCCATAAATTGGATTGAGCCGGCAGGGAGAGTGCAGATAGATGTAAATACAGGATCATCGTATACGTTCTGGTCGCTATGTCCGAGCTTGATGGCTGAAGCATCCCATCCGTCACCAAACGTAGCGTCGGTAATTACGTAGTATGCCGACTCAATCTTGATGCCAAGGTCAATAGGCGTAACATTTACCGATGAAGCGTCGAAATATGTGTCGGCGCCGCCGAAACGCACTGTTGTTCCGTTGTGGGTCAACGTGAGTTCGAAACGCACATAAGTGGTCTTTGCGGCAGGGCTCTTGCCAAACAGCTGGCGGTGAGCATTGTCAATGTCGAGATAGTTGGCATAAGCCACATTGTCGACAACTGTTGTAAGCACGCTGACAGGCTTCTTGAAATCCTCTGTGGCGGAAACCTGCATTTCAACATTCACTTCGCTGCCGGCTGGCTGATTGTCAACGCTGGTGATTTTGAGCACTGGCACACCCAGCTCGCTATCAACGAAGTCCTTGAGGTTCAAATCAGTAGGCAACGCATGAGCCACAGCGATACCGTCTGCAGCCATAATCGCTTCCTGCGGATTGCTTTGCGGTGGCATTGGATCCTCGATATCGTCGCAGGCTGTGAAACCTACAGCCAATGCCAATGAAAGTAATATACTGAATTTTTTCATTTTTTGTCTTTATTTGTAAATTCTGTAATAACCGGCTTCCTTGCGGCGGTTGCTGACAACCGCCGCGGCAAGCCTGATTTCATATTATTCGGCAGGAACCATTTCTACGGTCATTGCCTTGAGGTTGACAGTGATTTTAATCTTACCGCCAGCCCAACTGCTGTACTGGAACGAACCCTTGCCCCCATCAAAAACAGAGCCATTGAAGCCAACGCCGTCAATCCACTCGATATCAACAGGATTGTCATCAACCTGCGCACCGATTGAATCAACATCCCAACCAGAGAGAGAGCGATAGAAGCGGAATTGGAATTTGCCTGCAGGAATATCGAACACGCCTGTGTAAATCTTGCTGTCGATAGCGTCGTCAGCCTCTGAAAGCGTCCAGCCAACAAACAAGGCGGCATTTGCCTTCGACGGTTCGTTCCATCCATTGCAGTCACCAACCAAGTAAATCTTGCCCGGCAACTTAACTGCATAGTAGTCCTTCACCTGACTGAGACAAACAACATTTGAGAGGATTGAATAGCCGGCAGCGTCTTCCTTGCCGCCAAGATAATCTTCAACAGTAGAGAGCACGCGGAAATAAACCGGACGTGCAGGCTCGTCAGTGTAGTTGTCCTCGTTTGTAACGCCGCGGAGTTTGCACATAGCCTCGGCTATGCTGCTCTCAGGAACGTTGACAGAGCAAGTGGTATACTCCTCTGAAAGTTGCACAAAGTCGGTAAATTCACGAGTGAGCGACACCTGTACGAAATATTTTGCGATGATGCCCGGACCATAGTTAGGCTGAGAGAACGTAAGGTTCAATGTTGCCGTTGGGTTCAGAGCATAATAAAGTTCAGAAGTGGCTGGCTGATTGAGCACAAATTCGGTAGGTTTTTGGAGCACCGGATCCTTATCGTCCTCGCAAGAGCAAAGGCCGAACACCACCACCGCCAGCAGCATCAATACATTTATATACTTTTTCATTTTTTTCTTGTGTTTAGTAGAGTTAGACTGATGTTAGTATCCCTCGTTCTGTCCGAGTGTCGGGACAAACTTGGTTGGGATAGCGTAAACCTTGCGGTAGTCAGGAATTGAACGTCCGCGGAGTGCGCCGCCCTTCCACGACCATTTGTAGGAGCTGCCTGTAAACTTGCCGAAACGGATCATGTCGCTGCGGCGGTGTCCCTCCCAGTAGAGCTCGCGGGCGCGTTCCTCGAAGAGTTTGTCCTTAGTGAGAAGGATAGGAGCCAAACCTGCGCGTGCGCGCACCTTGTCAAACATATCCTGACCATTGCAGCCTGTAGCGCCGTTGAGTTCGCACTCGGCGAGCATCAAGTATGTGTCGGCAAGACGGAACAATGGATAGTCGGTGCCGTTGAAAGTGTTGACCAGAGTTGCGCCTGTTGTGTTGTAATAGTCGTCGCTTTTTGTATATACATACTTAATACACATCAAACCACAACCGTCGGCACCCCAGTCGCCGAGATCCTCAAGATTGTTCTTGAGCTTGCCACCGTTGTTGCTGATGAGGTAGCGGTTGTCGCCGCTCTCAAACATATCTGCAAGTTCCGGACGTATACGTGGACCGCTCCATCCTGTGCCTTGCAAACCTTGTGTTGTTGCAGAGACATTGGAATTGTAGGCGCCTATAGAAAGGTAAGTTGTGCCGCCGTAAGTCTGCTGGTTGTTCTCATCCTGAGGAAGACCCCAAATAATCTCGCCATTACCTACAAAACGATTGTTGTCGGCACAGAAGAGATATTTATATTCAGGCGCGAGAGTGTTGATAGTCTTCAAAATCTCGTTGCAGGCGTTTGCACAGTCCTGCCAACGGGCAGTGCCTGTGTAGACTTCCGCGTTAAGATAGAACTTTGCAAGCAGCATATAACCGGCTTCTCTTGACAGACGGCCGTATTTCTGAGCCGATGCAGGAGTAAGATCCTTCACTGTCTCTGCCAGCTGAGGCACGATTCTCTCAAACATCTCAGCACGTGTCAACGTTGGAGGCGTTGCTCCTACCGTAGAATTCTCATTAGTGAACGGGCCTTTGCCGAAGTTGTCCATCAAGTGATAGTAAGACAATGCGCGCAATACGATTGCCTCACGTTTCATCGCTGCGATTTCATCATCGGAAATCATACCTGCAGCCTTGTCGATGGTGCGGATAAACTCGTTGCACATATTTATTTGGAACGTGAAACGCGACATTGCCTCATAAAGCCAGTGGTTGTCAGGGCTCCATGTAGAGAAGTCGAGCTCATCGATACCGGCGTCGTTCCAGTTCTTACCGATAAGAGCCTCATCGGTCGGAAGCTCCTCAAGGTTCCAAAGCTGACGCATGTAAGTACCGGCACCGCCGTCGTCTACAGTGATGTCAGAGCCACCTTGAGGACCAGAAACTACAAGTCCGTTGTAAAGTTGATAGAAGAATCCCTCATATTCAGCAGCCGAATTGAGTTCGGTCTTGCTGTTCGGGTCGTTTGGCTTCATATCAAGGTCGCCCACACACGAAGGCATAGCCATCATTGAGAATGCGAGGCATCCGTAAGCCAATATATTTCTGAATTTCTTATTCATGTCTGTAACGATTTAATGATTAGAATTGAGCCACAAGACCGAGAGAGAATGTCACAGGACGTGGGTAGATGTTCTTGTCTACACCGCCACCGACTTCTGGGTCAAGACCTTTATATTTTGTGATAACAAATGGGTTTTGAACTGCTCCATACAGACGCAGACGGAGATTGTTGTTCAAAAGAGTAGGCCATGTGTAGCCGAGCGTGATGTTGTCGCAACGCACGAAGCTTGCGTTCTGCACGAAGTAGTCGCTTGTGCCCTGTGTCAAGTTGATTTCCTTAAACAGCTGAGTGTCTGCCATCAAGTTGCTGACTGGGAGAGACGCTGTAGAAGAAATCGATGAGTTGGCAACCTGAACATCGTTGAACACGTAGTTGCCGATGCTTGCGCGCAATGCGAAACCGAAATCCCAGTTCTTGAAGTTGAACGTGTTGGTCCAGTTCATTGTCACCTTAGGATCCTTGCTGTGGTACATGTACTTATCGTCTGCGTTGATTACGCCGTCACCGTTGCGGTCAACAAACATACCTTCGATAGCCTTGCCGTTCTCATCGTAAACCTGCTCGTAAACATAGAAACTGCTTGCAGGATATCCCACTTTGTGAGCAAGCACTGTACCGCCTGTACCGGCAGAGATAGCATCGCCTGTAGTAACGAAGTAATTCTTGTCGTCACCCTTGAGCAGTTTTGTAATCTTGTTCTTATTCCAAGCCACGTTGTAAGAAGTTGTCCAAGTGAAGTTCTTCTTTACAATTGGACGGGCAGTGATTGCGAATTCAACACCGATGTTCTCCAACGAACCGATGTTGGCGTTCATTGCGTTTGTAAGGTTAGAACCAGCGTCGACAGTCACCCAGTTCAACAAGTCTTCAGTGTTGCGCTTGTAGAAGTCGATGCTTGTAGTCACACGGTTGTTGAGGAATGCCATGTCGATACCGGCGTTCCAAGTGGTTGCCTCCTCCCATTTAAGGTCGGCGTTGTAACCGTTGGCTTTGATGACAGTAATCCAGCCACCTTTTCCGTCAGGATAGCGGTATTGGTCTTTACCAATCATGTAAACAGGCAAGTAAGGGAAGAAGTCGTCGCCGAGGTCCTGCTGACCGGTGATACCCCAGCCTGCACGGATCTTGAAGTCGTTCATCACGCTCTTCGCACCCTTCATCCAAGGCTCTTCAAGCAAACGCCAAGCGAGAGCCAACGATGGGAATGTACCCCAACGGTGCTCGTCGGAGAAGCGGCTTGTTCCGTCCTCACGCACTGTGACAGTGAGCAAGTAGCGGTCGAGCAGAGAGTAGTTTACACGTCCGAAGAAAGAAACCAACTGGTTCTGTGAGCCAGAGTAGTTTGTAGCCACACCCTGATATTTCTCACCGGCATACTCACCACTTGTTGCGTAGCTGTAGTCGTGACCAATGCGGTGGAATTTCTGCCAAGAGTAACCACCGGTAATGTCGAAGTTGGAGTTGATGCTCTTCACGTTCTTCTTATAGTTAAGGTAGAAGTCGAGAAGAAGGTTGTATTTCTCCTGCCATTCAAACTTTGTAGTTTCTGCGCCGTCGTGGATAATTGAAGTGCTTCCGTCAGAGTTCTTGATGGTGTAGCCTCCTTTCCAAGCCATTGGAGAGTTTGCTCCGGTAATGTTTGTAACGTCCGACTTGCTGTAGTCATAACCGAGGTTCAAGTTTGCGTGCAAGTCGCGGAGGAACGGCATTGCAAGGTCGAGCTGCAAGTTGCCGATGCTCTGCCATACTTTAGAGCGGCTGTCGTAATCCTGAATCAACGCTACCGGGTTGAGAGCCTTCAATGTGTTGATTGACGCACCTGGGTCGTTAGGACCGGCAACAGATGTGTTGACGTATGTTGTCCAACCGTTGAAAGCATTGCCGTCAGGGTTCTTCACAGGAAGAGTCGGGTTGAAACCGATTGAGTTGCCAAGTGCCGATCCGTCATAGAAACGGTTGGCTACGTAGGCACCTTTAAGATTGAGGTTGACTGCCAACAAGTCGTCGAAGAACTTTGGTGTCAAGTTGACGCCGAGAGTGACACGGTCCATCTTTGAAGTCTTGATGATACCGTTGTTGCCTGTGTAGGCAAGGCTCACACGATAAGGCAGACATCCAACGGTGCCGCCGATGCCGAGACTGTAATCATGTGAAACAGACGTGCGGAGAATTTCCTTCTGCCAGTTTGTGTTGTATGTGCCAAGAGCCTGTGCCTGTGCCGACTCTGCTCCATAATAATTGTTGATGAAAGAACGGAACTCGTCGCCTGTCATCATGTTCACGTAGTTGCGTGGAGTGTTGACATAAGCGTTGGCAGTAAAGTTGATTTGTGGTCTGCCTTTCTGTCCTTTCTTTGTAGTGATGATGATGACACCGTTTGATGCACGCGAACCGTAGATTGCTGTTGCCGATGCATCCTTGAGGATTGTCATGTTCTCGATGTTCTCAGGCGATACAAACGACAATGGGTTGCTCGAACCGAGTGTTCCCTTTGTGTCCATAGGCACGCCGTCGATCACGATCAACGGGTCGTTGGTTGCGTTCAAAGAAGCACCACCACGGATACGGATTGTAGCGCCGCCTTCAGGCTGGCCACCGTTTGATGTGACAACCACACCAGGAGCGGCTCCAACGAGGAGGTCTTGTGCGGAAGTTGCAAGACCGGCTTCGATTTCGTCCGGTTTCAAAGTAGAGATGGCGCCAGTGGCGTCTTCCTTCTTCACTGTACCGTAACCGATAGCCACAACTTCGTTGAGCACTACGCTGTTGGTTTGAAGTTTTACTGTTAATTTGTTGCGGCCGTCAACATTAACGTTCTGTGTCTTGTAGCCCACATAAGTGACTTGCAGGACAGCGTTCTTGTCAACGTTCAACACGAAATTTCCATCGAAGTCGGTAGCGGTTCCCGCTTTCGTCTTCGAATCAACAACACTGGCGCCAATTATTGGTTCGCCATTTTCATCGATGACCGTACCTTGTACAGCCATTTTCTGTGAAAACGCAGGCAGCGCAAACAACATCGCCATAAGCAACGTGATAAGTCCCCTGGGATTCAACTGAAAACTAAAGCTCTTCATTCAAGAATTGATTAAGTTTTACATAGGTATTTAATAATCTCAATTTATTCTCTATTGTGCATATCGTTATTGCAGATTCAAGGCATAGATTCTGCGTTATTCTTCTTTTAAGGTAGATCTTAATACTCCATTGATTACATACAACAACAATAATACGCTTGCAAAACTACAACTATTTTTCTGAGAAAGTAAATTTTTAAGCGGTATTTTCTCGTTTAACAAGAGTTAATGTTGTTTTTAACAAAAAGCAGGAAAGAAACACCTGCATGTCTCTCCCCTGCCGTTATGTTTTCTCCCGACGGTTGTCAATAAGTAAGGATCTGCAACCCGCGTTCGGTCATCAGGAACGTGTGTTCCCACTGCGCCGACGGCAACTCGTCGTCGGTCACTACGGTCCAACCGTCTTCCTCGTCGACAAACACCTGCCATTTGCCCATGTTGATCATCGGCTCGATGGTGAATACCATACCCGGCACGAGAAGCATTCCCGTTCCCGGACGGCCAAAGTGCAACACCTCAGGCTCTTCGTGGAACTCCAGTCCTACGCCGTGTCCGCAAAGGTCGCGCACCACAGAGAACCCGTTCTTTTTGGCGTGGCGCTCGATAGCGTGTCCGATGTCGCCGACAAAGCCATAAGGCTTTGCCGCCTTCATGCCCAATTCAAGGCATTCCTTTGTCACACGCACAAGCTTTTCCTTCTCCGGCGTGGTTTTTCCGATTATGAACATGCGGGAGGCGTCGGAATAGTATCCGTCGAGAATCGTCGACACGTCGACATTGATGATGTCGCCTTCCTCGAGGATTTCGTCCTCCGACGGAATGCCGTGGCAAACCACCTCGTTGATCGACGTGCACACGCTCTTAGGGAAGCCCTCATAGTTGAGCGGCGCCGGGATGGCTCCATGGTCGACAGTGTAATCATAAACCAGTTTGTCGATTTCCGCCGTGCTCATTCCGGCATGTATTTCCTTTTCCACGAGGTCGAGCACTCCGGTGTTGATTTTTCCGCTGCGGCGGATACCCTCAATCTGTTCTGGTGTCTTTATGAGTTTCGGCGACGGCACAAGGTGTCCGTGCTCTTGATAAAACAAAATCTTGCGGTCCATGTCCGTAAGTTCCTTGCCCTTAGGCACAATCCAATTACGTCTGTATCTCATTGCTTCGAATTGTTAAAATGTCAAACCCGGCAGACCTAAAAAAGCAGCCTGTCCGCAGTCCGCAAAATTATACATTTAATTGCGGGCTCGCAAAAAAGAGCCCCTTTTTCCGCGCCCGCAACTATTTTTTATGCCGTTTGTCGCGGCAATATTGCCGCGGTGTGATTCCGTGTTTCTTGATAAAGGCGCGCCGAAACGTGCTGAGCGAATTGAAACCCACCGTTGTGGCTATCTCATCCTGCGTCATCGAGCAGTCGCCGCCGGCAAGCATCGCCTCCGCATCGGCAATGCGGTAGCCGTTGACAAAGTCGCAGAAATTAGTGCCGAGCGTATTGTTGAGCCATGCCGACAAATAGCTGCGGTTGGTGCCTATCTCGCGTGCCAGCTGGCTTACCGACAAATCGTGGTTGCGGTGTAGTTTCTTTTCAACAAACAGTGCCTCCACCTCCGCGCTGAAGTCGGGCATACCTTCCAGCGCCGGCTGCTTTTCCGACATAATCTGCCTCACTTCGTCAATGCTGCGCCCAACCTTGCGGTAATGATGGTTGACCACAGCCCAAACCACCGTGACAATCACGATATATGCGATGTTGGAAATGCTCGACTCAACATAGCACGAATATATCCAAGCCACCAGCACCGACAGAAACATCGCTATCGCCCGCCACATCCACAGCTTGTCGGCCGACGAGAAGTTTTGCCGCACGATGTAGTGGTAGCGTTTTGTCAGCACGGCGATGCGCACCGCCCATATCAGACAGTAGACTGCCATACCAACGATGTTGATGTCAAAGAAGATGTCGTTTGCCGTCACGATGTAGAGCACGAGCATCAGCAGGTAGAATGCCGAATTCTGCACGATGCGCGACCACGTGATGTAGATTGGCGACAAGAGCTCGACCACGAAAAACACACATGTAAACACCGCCGACATGTCAACAAGCAGCAACGTGCGGTATAGGTGTCGATGCAATTGCGTGTCGATACACGAATAGATTGGATCCTTCAGCACCAGCAAGAACCAAAAAGCCATTATCGCCGCTGCCGTGCGGTAGAAGCGCTGCTCACGGCGGTGGCGGAAGTATGTCGCACACTCATAGATGAAATATGCGCTGCAAAGCCCGTATACGAAGTTTTCGGCGGTGCCGAGAAATACTGCTGTGTCCATACTGAGGTTTGGAGGGAAAAAGACAGGCACACAACAGGTTGTTTCTCCACCCGTATATGCCTGTCCTATATTGTAACGTATTGTCTAAGCGTTATTTGCCGGCATACTTGGCTGCCTGCTCAGCAATCAGCTTAGGATCGTCGAAGTAGTTGATTCGCATTGCACGGCGCACATCGGCAAGAGTCTCGGCAGCCACTGCGCGTGCCTCCTCACTGCCTCGGCGCAGAATCTCGAACACGCCGGGGATATCCTGTTCCCATTGTTTGCGACGTTCGCGAATCGGAGCGAGCTCTTCCTCAAGCACACTGATGAGAATCTTCTTCACCGTGCCGTCGCCCACGCCTCCGGCGCAATAACGGTCCTTCAAATCCTGAAGGCTCTCGAATTCCGAGCAATGACGTTTGAATTTCTCATCGGTGCAGAATGCGTCGAGATATATGAACGGACAGTTGCCCTCAAGGTGTCCGGGGTCGCTGATGTTGAGATGGAGAGGGTCGGTATACATGCCTTTCACCTTCTTTGCAACATCTTTTGATGTGTCGCTGAGGTAGATGCAGTTGCCGAGCGACTTGCTCATCTTTGCCTTTCCGTCGGTTCCCGGCAGACGCAGGCAGGCAGCGTTTGTAGGCAGCAGGATTTCCGGCTCAACAAGCGTCTCGCCGTATACGTTGTTGAAGCGACCCACGATTTCGCGGGTCAATTCAATCATCGGCTCCTGGTCCTCACCGGCAGGCACTGTGGTGGCGCGGAAAGCGGTGATGTCGGAAGCCTGGCTCACCGGATAGCAGAAGAATCCAACAGGGATGCTCGTCTCGAAGTTGCGCATCTTGATTTCTGTCTTCACCGTAGGGTTGCGCTGCACGCGCGACACTGTCACGAGGTTCATATAATAGAATGCCAGCTCTGTCAGTTCCGGCACCGCCGACTGCACGAAAATCGTAGTCTTGGCAGGGTCCAATCCCGCCGACAGATAGTCGAGCGCAACCTCAACGAGGTTTTGGCGGATTTTCTCTGGATTGTCGGCGTTGTCGGTCAATGCCTGAGCGTCGGCAATCATCACAAAAATTTTGTCGTACTCACCTGAGTTCTGCAGCTCAACGCGACGTCGCAGCGAGCCTACGTAGTGACCAAGGTGAAGTTTTCCTGTAGGGCGGTCGCCCGTAAGTATGATTTTTCCCATAATATTCTGATTGCTTTTATGTTAGAACAAATATCCTACTCCAACGTTGAAGTATATCGGATACATGCTGAATGTTATCGTCTTGAAGCTTTCGGGGAAAGCCGAATTCAATCCCCACGAAAGGTCGGCATAGAGCTTCAGATGCTTGAACGCTTCCCAGTCGACTCCGGCTTGAAGTCCCCACTGAAATTTGCGCAGCTCGTCGGAGAAGTCGTAAGTTGCCGTGGCATCGCCTGTAAACACTGCCTTTTCACCCGTCGGATCGCCGTTGCGCAGATATCCGTCGTAGACCACTCCGTCAAACTTGCCCTCGATAAGGTATGACAGGAACACTCCGAGTTTCAGGTTTGTGCGCGGATGCACCTTATATGCAGCCTGCACCGGGAACGTCAGGAATGCGTTGCGCACCGACGTTTTCACGCCGCCAGTCCATCGGCCGCTCGCAATGGCGCCCTCGCTGAGGATTTCCATACCGTAGTTTTTCACGCGGGCGTCGGTCTCCATATTCTTGTTTTCAAGTTTCACTCCGAAGCCCACCCCCCAGTGCTTGTCGAAGAACCGCGTGAAGTCGGCCTCGCCCGAAAAGCCAACGGAAGGCTTGTAACTCTTGATTTCGCGGATTTCGGCAGGCAGCGGAATCGGCGATGTGCCGCCGATGTTGTAGCCCGCGCGGAGCTCAATGTTCCATCCCTTGATGGCGGCGTTGATAATCTTCTGTGTGCGGCTCTGCTGCGCCTGCGCAGCAGATGGGATTAATGCTGCCGCCGCCAGTATGATAACTGCATATATCTTCTTCATTGTAGTCATTTTTTATTCGTTGGTTACTTTGATGTTGCGCACGTCGAGCGTGCTGCCTACGGCACCGCGGAAATAGTCGCCCTCGGCACTTGAAGCGATAACGATGCCCAGCCGGTAGACACCCTTCGCAAGAAGGTCTGCATTTACTGCCTTTTTGTATTTGTCGTAGTCGAATTCGATTTCAAACTTCACCCAGTCGTCGTCGCCCAGTCCAGTCTCGTGGGCGTCGGTCAGGTTGGCGAGAGCCACCATGTTGGGGTGCATGAAGTCGTTGTAGTGCACGTTGCTGTCGATAAACTTCACGTCGTCGTCGCTTTCGAAGAAGATTGCGTAGATTGAGAAAATGTCTTTGCGTCCGACCACTACGTTTCCTTTGCCGTCGGTAAACACGTCGCCGGCCTTGAAGCGGTATTCGCCCGACAGCTTGACGGGCTTGTAGTTGTAAGGCTCGCCAAACCGAGTGGCTTCACGAGGTTGGGAGACGGCACTGCCCAAGTCAAATTCGCCCTGGAAGATGTTGCCGGCGGCGATAGGCATTTTCACCTGTGCGCCGAATCCTCCGGTTGAACGCGTCACCAGTCGGATGTATTCCGGCTGGGCATACTTCCCACCGTTCACGAAACTGGTCACGTTATCGTTGTCGGTCTTCATCGTGGTGCCTTCTGGGAAAACAGCCAGCGTGGGGAAGAATTCCCAGATATGGTCTTTGTAGTTATCTTTGCCGTATGCAGCACGCGCCGCTTTGTTTGCCTCGCCGCACATCACGTAGCCCGGATTGCCCGACGACCAAGCCATCAGGAAGTTGCCATTCTCGTCGTATTCGTTGAAGATTGAATATTTCTTCGTAGGGTCGAGCTCCACCTTGTTGAACAGATATTCGCTCGGCTTCAGCTGCTGCACCACCTGCACGCGGTAGGTTTTGTGCCATTCGCCGTCCTGCGAAGTCACGGTGTATGACACGGTATGGTCGTCAGCGTTCAGGAAGTTCTGGACCGAGCCGCTTGCCGGACTGATTGTAGCGCCTTCGGTCAGCGTGAACGTAGGCGCGAGCTTCGAGATGTCGGCGTCAGGCACGACGTTTACCGTCACGCGGTTGTTGGTGATTGTTGGGTCAGAAACGACGATCTCCGACGGAAACGAACAGGTTATGATGTCGCATTCCGTGTTGAGAGCCTCGTCCTGAATGCATGATGTGGCTGCAAGCACTGTCGCCGCGACAACCACTGTTTTATATACAAAATTCATAATAATTCATTAATAATGGTTGCAAAGTTACTGAATTTATTCCATTTTGCTGCAACAGTGAATTTTTTTATTCCGAAAATGTTGTGTAAGTTTGCATAAAAGGTTATAACAGGACTACATTTATGAAATTTATATCTTGGAACGTCAACGGGCTTCGCGCCTGCGTTGGCAAAGGCTTTGAGGAGTCGTTCAACGCTCTCGACGCCGATTTTTTCTGTCTGCAGGAGACAAAGATGCAGGCTGGTCAACTCGACTTGCAGTTTGACGGCTACCGCTCCTACTGGAACTATGCCGAGAAGAAAGGCTACTCCGGCACTGCCATCTATACCCGCCACGAACCGCTGTCGGCGGCATACGGCATCGGCATTGCCGACCACGACACCGAGGGCCGCGTGATAACACTTGAATACGAAACGTTTTACCTTGTGACGGTCTACGTGCCAAACTCGCAGGATGGTCTGCGCCGTCTGGACTACCGGATGTCGTGGGAAGACGATTTCCGGGCTTATCTGAAAGGGCTCGACAGCAAGAAGCCCGTGGTGGTGTGCGGCGACCTGAACGTGGCGCATCGCGAAATCGACCTCAAAAACCCGAAAACCAACCGCCGCAACGCCGGATTCACCGACGAGGAACGCGAAAAGATGACCGAGCTGCTCGACGCCGGATTCACCGACACGTTCCGCCACTTCCATCCTGACACGCCCGACATATATTCGTGGTGGTCGTATCGCTTCCATGCCCGCGAGAAGAACGCAGGGTGGCGCATCGACTATTTCCTCACGTCGGCGCGCCTCGACGACAAGCTGCAAGATGCAAAAATACACACCGAGATTTTCGGCTCAGACCATTGTCCCGTGGAGGTCGACATTGATTTGTAGACCGATGGTTAAAAACAGAGTCGCCTGCAATCCGGGATTGCAGGCGGCTCTATTTTATAACCAATGCTGCCGTCAGTGATTCAGCAAGGCGTTCATAGCGTCGAAACGTGCCAACTGGTCTTCGCCAAACTTGGCGAGATCCTCGCGAATGCTGTCGACGGTCTTCACAGTGTCGGTTTTCGACTTTGAGAAAAACTTGTCGGCATAGCATACAATCTTCTCCTCCAGCGTCACCGGAATCATGTCGCGGTGAGGCAGCGGAAGGTTGTCGCGTTCAATTTCAGCAGCCGATATTCCCGCGCCCGTATGACGTTCGCAAACCCGCGCGTACGGCTCCATTGAAGCATCGATGCCACGCAGCATTTCCGCGCCGAGGATGCCGTGACGGATATAAGGCTCGTCGCCGTTGCAGAAAATCGACGGCGCATGCGTCTTTATGATTCCGACATCGTGGAGCAGAGACGCGTCGTAGACAAAATCCTGGTCGGCTTCCGGGAAACGCGACGCAATGTCGAGCGCCATTTCAGCCACCTGGCAACTGTGATGCCAAAGCAGCTTGAAAAGGTCGCTGTCCTCGTCGTAGAACTTCAGCAGCACGTCTTTAGCCGAAAGATTTCCTATCATGGCCGCTTACAGCTCGATAATCGTGTTCCAGTTATGCACATCCTCTTCCTCTCCAAGCTGGATGCCGCGGAGACGGTTGTAGAGTTTTGTGCTGAGAGGGCCCGGTTTGCCGTCTTTCGAGATTACGTAAGAGCGGTTGTTCTCAGGGTCGTCGATACGCTCGATAGGGCTGATTACAGCCGCCGTTCCGCAAGCGCCAGCCTCTTCAAGCGTCGTAAGCTCATCTTCCGGGATTTGACGGCGTTCCACCTTGATGCCCATATCCTCGGCGAGCTGCATAAGGCTCTTGTTGGTGATTGACGGAAGGATTGACGTAGACAGCGGAGTGATGTATGTGTCGTCCTTGATTCCGAAGAAGTTGGCAGCGCCACACTCGTCCATATATTTCTTCTCGCGTGCGTCGAGATAGAACTCTGCCGAATATCCGGCAGCGTGAGCCTCGCAGCTTGCACGCAGACTTGCGGCATAGTTTCCGCCCACCTTGAATGTGCCTGTGCCGAGAGGCGCGGCGCGGTCATACTTACGGGTAATGACGTAAGGCGTGGTCTTGAATCCGCCCTTGAAGTATGGTCCAACCGGCGAAACGAAAATCACAAACAGATATTCCGTGGCAGGTTTAACGCCAACTTGAGCCGACATACCGATTTCGAGCGGACGGATGTAAAGCGATGCTCCGCTGCCGTAAGGCGGGATGAAACGTGCGTTCAGACGCACAACCATTTTCACCATCTCCATGAATTTCTCCACTGGCAACGCCGGCATCATAATGCCTTCAGCCGAACGCTGGATGCGCTTTGCGTTCTCGTCCATGCGGAACACGCGCACCTGACCGTCCTTGCCACGGAACGCTTTCAATCCCTCGAAAGCCTCCTGGCCGTAGTGCAGACAGCTTGCAGCCATGTGCATTGGTATCAACTCTGACGAAGAGACTTCGATTTCGCCCCACTCGCCATTCTTGTAAGTACAGCGGACGTTGTAGTCTGTTGGAATATACCCGAACGACAGATTCGCCCAATCAATGTTCAACTCTTTCTCCATATCTTGTGATATTTTGTTGTTTTCTTATTGCTATGCAAACATACACAAAAAAAGTGGGAAAACCGAAGTTTCCCACTTTTATTCGTCTCTTTTGTCAATCTACAGGCAAATTTTTGTTCCCGCATACGGATCGGCTATCCTGTCGGCTTGCGTAATCACCACCGACTCCACCCCTGCCGACACGCAGGCAATGGCATTGTCGAGTTTCGGAATCATACCTCCGCTCACCACTCCCCGGCACTTCAAATCGTCGAGCACGGCGGGTGTTATAGTAGGAATAAGGCTGCTGTCGTCGTTCTCATCGGCAAGCACGCCCGGCTTCTCGAAACAGAACATCAGCGTCACGTCGTAGCGCGCCGCCATGGCTTTTGCCATCTCTCCCGCCATCGTGTCGGCGTTTGTGTTGAGCATGTGTCCGCAACCGTCGTGGGTGAGCGGAGCGACCACCGGGCAACATCCGCTCTCAATCAGCGTCGCCACAGCCTCGGCATTCACCCTCTTCACGTCGCCGACCCATCCGTAGTCCACTGCCGACACCTTACGCTTGTCGCTGAGCACAATGTTCATATCAGCCCCTGTGAGTCCCACAGCGTCAATGCCAAGGGCTTGCAGTCCAGCCACGATGCGTTTGTTGACAAGTCCGCCGTAGACCATAGTGACCACCTCGAGCATAGCCTCGTCGGTGATGCGGCGTCCGTCGACCATCTTCGTTTCCACACCGAGCCGGGCAGCCATCTGCGTGGCAGAGCGTCCGCCTCCATGCACGAGCAGTTTCTTGCCATCCACCGCGGCGAAATCCTTAAGAAGGGCGTTGAGCGATTCAGAATTTTCCACAATCTTACCGCCCACTTTTATTATTGTCAAATGTTCTTTCATTGCTTGGAATTTTTAAGTGTAAATATAGAATAAATCCAGACCACAACGAATCCTGCCAACGGCACGACAAACGACAGCACCATTCCATGTGCGTCTGCCATCCATCCCATAAGCCACGGCCCCACAGCGCCGCCCACAGGCGTCATCATCAGAAACGACGATGCCCTTTTGGTCTTCTCGCCCAAGCCGCGCAGCGACAGGGCAAATATCGTAGGAAACATTATAGACTCGAAGAAATAGCCGGCAATCAACGCGCCCATCGACAGCGCGCCGCAGTCGGCCACAACTATTGTGGTGGTCACCACTGTCGCCGTAGCGCACACCACAAGCACCGCCTCCGCCTTCACGCGGCTCATCACGAGCGAGCCGACAACGCGTCCCACCATAAACAGCATCAGTCCGCCAAGCGACAAGAGCGTCGTCGCCGTGGGCTTGTCAAACCAGTTGCCGTCGGTGGCGTAGTTGATAAAGAAACTGTTGATGGAGATTTCCGAAATCTCGTAGCAGAACAGTGCGAACACGCCGAATATAAACGCAAAGTTGCGTGCCAGCGATGCGTTTCTTGCCTTTTCCGCAGAGCCGGCGGCATTGTCGTCTTCGTGAATCTCCGGCAGGCGCACACGGGTGAACACCACCGCCGCAAGCAGCACGAAGATGCCAAGACCCATATAAGGGAGCGCCACGCTGGCATTGTCGCGGAAAATCAGCCATCCGCCTACAATCGGCGCACACATCGCACCAAGTCCGTTGAACGACTGCGCCATGTTGAGGCGCGCGGCTGCCGTCTGGCGCGCACCGAGTTCGGTGACATACGGATTTGCCGACGTTTCGAGAAACGTCAGTCCGCAACCGATCACGAACAGAGAGAACAGAAAAAACTCAAACGACATCAGCCATTCGCCAGGAATAAACAGCAATGAACCAATGCCATAGAGCAACAAGCCGACAATCACGCCAGCCCGGTATCCCCGACGGCTGATAAACAGTCCGGCAGGGATTGCCATCGTGAAATAGCCCGTATAGAGCATCACCTGCACCAACGCCGACCGCGTCTTTGTCATCTCAAGCACCTCCTGGAAATGCTTGTTGAGAACATCAAGGATTGCGTGGGCGAAACCCCACATGAAAAACAGCGACGTTATCAGGACAAACGTTGCCAAATATTTCTTTTCGACCAATGCTTTCTTCATTTCTTCCTATTATGATTGCTTTTTTCCGGTGCAAAATTAGAAAAATCTCGTGGATTATGACTAAATTTGCATAATATAGTACAAAACAGACGACGAAAAAAAGAAAGACGCAATATGGCAACAAAGACGAAAAAAAGATCAGGAAAGAAGTCGGAAATCAAGACCCTGGTTGTTGACTTTTTCAACAACCACAACAAGGAATCATTCAACTACAAGCAAGTGGCTGTTGACCTTGGCGTCACCGGACGCAGCGACCAATATCTCATTGCCGACATTCTCGACGACTTGACCCGAGACGGCTATCTTGTGGAACTCGTGCCGGGAAAATACCAGGCTTCTGAAATCACAACCTCCGCCGAGGGCACATTCGTGCGACGCAGCAACGGAAAAAACAGCGTAATCGTCGACGGGGCGGAAGTGCCTGTCTTTGTAGCCGAACGCAATTCAAAGCACGCCCTCAACGGCGACCGCGTGCGCGTGCATCTGTGCGCACAGCGCAAGGGTTTCGAGCCGGAGGCGCAGGTGCTTGAGATTATAGAGAAAAAAGAGCAAGTGTTTATCGGCACTCTGAAGGTGAGCAAGAACTACGCCTTCCTCGTGACCGACAGCAAATTCCTTGCCTGCGACATTTTTATACCAAAAGCGAAAATCAAAGGCGGCGAAAGCGGCGACAAGGCAATTGTGCGCATCGTGGACTGGAACGACGATGACAAGAACCCTACCGGCGAGGTGGTCGACATTCTCGGCCGAACGGGAGAAAACAACTCGGAGATGAACGCCATCCTTGCCGAATACGGTCTGCCTTACGTATACCCTAAGAACGTGGAGGCTGCCGCCGACAAAATCGACGCAGGAATAACGCCGGAGGTCATAGCCGCCCGCGAGGACATGCGCGGCGTGACAACATTCACCATCGACCCGCGCGACGCAAAGGACTTCGACGACGCGTTGTCGCTGCGCAAACTGCCAAACGGAAACTGGGAGGCCGGCGTGCATATCGCCGACGTGACCCACTATGTGCGCCCTGGCTCAGTCATCGACAAAGAGGCTGAGAAGCGCGCCACATCGGTCTATCTCGTCGACCGCACAATCCCGATGCTCCCAGAGCATCTCTGCAACGGCATCTGCTCGCTGCGTCCCGACGAGGAAAAACTGGCATACTCATGCATCTTTGAGATGGACGACAACGCCAACATCATCAACCACCGCATCCGCAAAACCGTGATAAAGAGCGACCGCCGCTTCACCTATGAGGAGGCGCAGGAAATAATCGAGACCGGCAAGGGCGACTATGCCGAGGAGGTACTCACCCTCGACCGTCTCGCCAAAGCGTTGCGCAAACGCCGCTTCGAGCATGGCTCGGTCAACTTCGACCGCTTCGAGGTGCGTTTTGAAATCGACGAGACCGGACACCCGATAAGCGTGTATTTCAAAGTGTCGAAAGACGCCAACAAACTTGTGGAAGAGTTTATGCTTCTTGCCAACAAGCAGGTAGCCACCGACATAGGCAATCCCGGCGGACGCAAGAAGGCCAAACCTTTTGTCTACCGTATCCACGACAACCCAGACCCCGACCGCATGACCAATTTCGCCGAGATAGCCAACCGATTCGGCTACAAGGTGAGAACCACGGGCAAGCGCACCGACATCAACAACTCGCTCAACAAGATGCTATCAAGCGTAAAGGGCAAGCCGGAAGAGAACCTGTTGTCGATTCTCGCCATCCGTTCAATGTCGAAGGCTGTATATTCAACCGTCAACGTAGGACACTACGGCTTGGCTTTCGACTACTACACCCACTTCACATCGCCTATCCGCCGCTACCCGGATATGATGGTGCACCGCCTGCTCGACAAATACCTCAACGGCGGACGCGCCGTAAACCGCGAGAAACTCGAAACCGAGTGCAAGCACTCTTCCGACATGGAACAACTGGCAGCCAACGCCGAACGCGCTTCCATCAAATACAAGCAGGTGGAATTCATGAAAGACCGACTGGGACAAATCTACGAAGGCTCGGTGTCGGGCGTGACGGAATGGGGAATCTACGTGGAACTCGACGAGAACAAATGCGAGGGCATGGTGCCTATCCGCGACCTCGACGACGACTACTACGAGTTTGACGAGAAGAACTATTGCCTCATCGGGCGCCGCAAGAAACACGTATACCAGCTCGGCGACAAGCTCACCGTGCAAGTGGCGCGCGCCGACCTCAACAAGAAGCAGCTCGACTTTGCAATCGTGGGCAACGAGGCCGACAAGAAGGCCGCCGCAACCTCTGTCAACAAAGAGGGCGACGTGGTGAGCACTGCCAAAAAGTCTAAGAAAAAATCCGACTCGCGAAAGGCCTCGAAGAAATCAAAGAAATCAAAATAAAAACGACATCATACGCATGAACATAACAGTCTACCTTTCCTCAAAATCTGACCTCAGCGACAACTTCACCAATGCCGTCAGTGCCATTGGCAAGGGCATCGGCGAGATGAACGCACGTCTGATCTACGGAGGCAGCAACGCCGGACAGATGCACATCCTCGCAGCCACTGCCAAACAGCACGGCGCAACGGTCACTGGTGTGATTCCGGAAGTGTTCCGGCAGCTGTCGGATCCCGTTGTCGACGAGATGATATACACTCTCGACCTCAGCGAACGCAAAGCGCGCATGATTGAGTTGGGACAAATATTCGTCGCGCTCCCCGGAGGCATCGGCACAATCGACGAGGTGATGAGCACCCTCGCCTCCCTCACTGTGAGCCGTAACTTCTCGAAACGCATCCTGCTGGTGAACATAGACGGCGTGTTCGACCAACTCTACAACCAGCTGCAGTCGCTTGTGGAGCAGCGCCTTGCCGCTCCGGAGGCTGTCGCATTGGTGGAGCTCGTGGGAAGCGCGGAGGAAGCGATAGAAAAACTGCAACAACTAAACCGTTGATATTATGGTAAAGAAAAGTATTGTTTACACAGCCACCGGCGACAAAGGGACAACGTCGCTCGTAGGCGGAAAGCGCGTGTCGAAAGACGACGTGCGCCTTGAAGCGTATGGCACAGTCGATGAGCTGAACGCACACATCGGACTGCTCGACAACCTGCACAACGTGCCGTCGGACATCAAAAGTTTCCTACGCGTAATTCAAAACAAACTCTTCAACATCGGAGCGTATCTCGCCACCGAGACCGCCCCTGGCACAAAGGCAATGGGACTTGACGATGACGATATAGCCAACATCGAGCATCAGATAGACCTGCTCGACGCCGAACTGCCGCCTCTCCGCAATTTTGTGCTTCCCGGTGGCAGCCGCATCTCTTCGCGCGCGCAGATTTGCCGCACCGTGGCACGCCGCTGCGAACGCCGCGTTGTGACTCTCGCCAACGAGCACGATGTGGACCAGAACGTGCTGACATACCTCAACCGTCTGAGCGACTATTTCTTCGTTCTTGCACGCTTCAACAACATCCACAACCAGATTGAAGAGATTTTTTGGGACAAGGATTGCAAATAAACAAGCAATTGACAGGTTTTTAACTAAATTTAAACCCGCATTCTATTTGAAATTTGTTTTTTTACTATCTTTGCAGTCTCAATAAAAAAACGCAGATTAAAAACGATAGAATTATGTATTGGACTCTTGAACTCGCATCAAAGCTTGAAGATGCGCCCTGGCCAGCAACCAGAGAAGAACTTATCGACTACGCCATGCGTTCTGGTGCTCCGCTTGAAGTTATCGAAAACCTTCAGGAAATGGAAGATGAAGGCGAAGTGTATGAATGCATCGAAGACATTTGGCCTGACTATCCAAGTAAGGAAGATTTCTTCTTCAACGAGGACGAATACTAAAAAGCCCACAAGCTGACTTGCTCAGCTTCGAGCATTGAATATAAGCGGTATAGGAATTGCGACAACATTCCTATACCGCTTTTTCCGTTCTTTTACCGCCAAAGACAGTGCAAGCCGAACATCCCCTATGCCTGTGCGCCCCGTTGCAGAAAAGTAATGCAAAGCGATGCGTCATGAAAGATTCCCTTCTATACAATAAAGGATAAAGGCACAAATGGCATAGCAAAAAAAGGATATTTGGTATAATAAACTTGGAACAAATGGTATAACAAAGGATCTATGCTGATGCACTGGAAGGCTCCATCTACCATTATCGAGACAGTAAGGGATTGGAGTGTGATGCCGTCTTGCATTTGAGAAACGGCAGCTATGGACTGATAGAAATAAAATTAGGTGGTGAGAAAAACATAGAAGAAGGGGCGAAGAATTTGAAGCGCCTTGCCTCTAAAATCGACACGACAAAGATGAAAGCGCCATCGTTTCTTATGATTCTTACAGGCACAACTAAGTATGCCATACGGCGTGAAGATGGCGTGTATGTAGTTCCGATAGGATGTCTGAAAGACTAATATCACTTGAAACTCATTACGCCTTGTCCCTCATCAACGAGGACGAATACTAAAAAGCCCACGAGCTGACTCGCTCAGCTTAAAGCGTACGAATATAAGCGGCATAGGAATTCCTATACCGCTTTTTTTCAGTCACAAAAATATGCGTAAAACGCTTGTCAATATGAATATAAATCTATACATTTGCCTTATAACTGTGGCTTTTTGCCATGCAATCATTGCAACTATCATATTAATTAACCAATAAACCATCTTTACTATGGCAAATCTATTAGACGAAACTCAGGGACCAATCAATGACAACGGACGCGACATCCATGTCATAGACCGCCAACTCCCGGTGACAATCACATTCAAATCAACTCTATTTGAGATTGCCCTATGGGTGACAATCCCGGTTCTGACATTACTTTATGTGTCCTTTATGGGCAACAAGCTCGAATCGCCGGAAATGGTGGCTCTGATTGGCTGCGTGTGCGGCATATTGCCGGGAGTGATATTCATCTTTCTGAAAATTTCCGCACGCAACTACTTCCAGCAACTCGAACAGCGCATCCAAGCCGAAGCGTCAAACATCGACAACTACCTCGAACAGCGGGTGCAGATACTTCAGAATGTTGTAGGAATTGTGGACCGCGCCGTAGACCTTGACAAGGACGTGATGAAGGCTGTGGCTGCATTGCGCGGAGGGAAAATCAACGACGCCAACCGCAGCGACGTAAACAGCCAGCTGAATATGGCTTGCGGACGGCTGTTTCCTCAAGTTGAAGCCTATCCCGAACTGAAAGCCCACCAGGCGATAGCCGACGCCATGCAGCAGAACAGCTATCTGCAGCGTGAAATCACGGCTGCCCGTACGGTATACAACAGCAGGGTGACCCAATGGAACACCGACATCTTCGCTTGGCCTACCAAGATGATTGTCGCAGCCCGTCAAGGCTACACGACAAGAATCCCGTTTACCGCCTCTGCCGAGACCCGCGAGATGGCTCGCAGCAAATTCTTTTAATCGACGGTGATGACAGACGACATCTATGACCCGCTCGATGAATATGTCAACACGTTTCAGCCCCGCTTCGAGCAGGTAGCGAAAGACACATTCGCCCAACTGGCGAAGGAAGCCCAGGTGGACGTTGACGCCAACCGACAGACGTGCCGTTTGCTGTACGACGCAGAGAAGTCGCTCGGCGCGGTGAAATCACGCATCGGCTGGACAACGTTCTTATGCGTCATTCTTTGGTGCTGCGCAGCCATAGGAATTTTTGTCATCTGCAAAGATTACGGCACGATGAGCCCGGCAATCGCCACCGCTGTATTGTTGTCGGTATTGGCTGCTGTCATCTTACTCTTATCCGTGATTCATCCACGCCTCAAAAGGCTGAAGGCTGAACGCGGCGACCTGAAGCAGACCATCGCGCAACACAAGGACGAGGCATGGGAGCAGATGGCGCCATTAAATCGCCTGTACGACTGGGATGTGCTGACGCGCATGATGACCGAGACCGTGCCTCGGCTTGAATTCGATCCTTACTTCACCGAGCAACGCCTCGCCGACCTGCGTCAGGTATATGGGTGGGACGACACATTCAATGCCGTGCGTTCGGTTGTCTACTCCCATTCCGGCCTTATCAACGGCAATCCGTTCGTGCTTTGCCGCACGCGCAAGATGGAGATGGGCACAAAGACATATTACGGACATAAAACCATCTATTGGACCACACGCGAATATGGCTCAGACGGCAAGATGAAGACCGAACACCATTCCCAGACCCTCACTGCCAGCGTCACAGCCCCCTATCCCGGATATTACGAGAAGACACGGCTTATCTATGGCAATGTGGCAGCCCCCAACCTCACGTTCTACCGCAAGAAGAACGGGCTTGCCAGTTGCAAAGGGTCGCTGTCATACAGATGGCACAGACGAAAGTTGCGCAACAAGGCACGCAATCTCAGCAAAGGAGACTATGCCATGATGACAAACGAGGATTTCGAAGTGGCGTTCGACACCAGCAACCGCAACGACAACCAGCAGTTTGCCCTGCTCTTCACGCCACTTGCCCAAGCCAATATGCTCAAGTTGCTTCAAGACGATGACGTGGGCTACGGCGACGATTTCGATTTTGTCAAGGACCACATGATAAACACCATCATTCCCGACCACATACAAGCCATCGACCTTGACATGAATCCGCGCCAATATCAACACTTTGACTACGACCAAGCGGAGCACGACTTCCACGACATCAACGCACGCCTCTTCCGCGCCATATATTTCTCTCTGGCTCCATTGCTCTGCGTGCCGATGTACCAGCAGATAAGGTCGCGACAGGACATTTATGGAAACCACATGCAGCGCCAAAGCGCATTCTGGGAACACGAGGCTCTTGCAAACTTCTGGGGTCAGGCGTATTTCAAACACCCACAGTGTGTCACCGACAATATCCTCAAGACCAAGGCCCACAAGGCCTCCGATGGCTCGACCACAATCACCGTCTTTGCCCATGGATACCGGACTGAAAAGCGCCTCACCTACATTTCAAAATGGGGCGGCGACGGCAGGACCCACCAAGTGCCTGTGTATTGGGACGAGTATCTTCCTGTTGTAGGCCAAGGAAGCATCAGCATGACTGAAGACAACAGCGCAGATGCCGCCACTTCTCAGAAACAGCGCATAGACCACATCTCAGACGTGCTGAAGAAATCGGGGCTGAACGTGTACCGCAGACATATTGCCTCCAAAGTGCGATAAGAAAGCCTCTGATTTTTGCTCCTGCCCCGGCACAAAGCGGCGCAGCCACAGCCCATAAAAAAGGCCGTCCACGCGAGTGCGTGAACGGCCTTTTTTATGGAATAAGATACTTTGTCTTACTTTGATTTCTTCGCCATCTTGCGACGCATCATCGAGTAAGCCACCGGAGTTGCGACATAGATTGTCGACAACGTACCGAGGATCACACCGAAGAGCATTGCGAATACGAATCCGCGGATTGTCTCACCACCGAGCAGGAAGATTACGAAGAGCACGAGCACCGTAGTGGTCGATGTCATCACCGTACGTGTCAAAGTCGTGTTGAGCGACTTGTTGATCACGTCGCGGCGGTCCTGCTTAGGATAGAGTCCCACCATTTCACGGATACGGTCGAATACCACCACAGTATCGTTGATTGCGTAACCGATGATTGTAAGGATAGCTGCAATAAACTGCTGGTCGATCTCCATAGAGAATGGGAGCACACCCCAGAAGAGCGAGTAGAAGCCGATAATCACAAACGATGTGAATGCCAGCGAAACCAACGCACCCATAGAGAACGAGAAGTCGCGGAAGCGGAGCAGGATGTAGAGTGCAATCGCAACGAGAGAGAGAAGCACTGACCAGACAGCACCGCGGGTCATGTCGTCGGCAATCGACGGTCCGACCATTTCCGAAGAAACCACACCATGGTGCTCATCCTTGACGTTGAAGTTGTCATAGCTCATACCGTTGAGCTCATCTTTCAAACCTGCGTAAAGTTTCTGCATGATTTCCTGGTCCACATTGTCGCTGTTGTCGTTGATCTTATAGTTGGTCGACACGCGCACACGGCTGTCGTTGTCAACAGTGATTACAGAAACAGAAGCGTCAGGGAACATCGGCATCAGCTTCGTTGTGATGTCGTCGGTCTTGACAGCGTGGTCGAATTGCACCACGTAGTTGCGTCCGCCAGAGAAATCGATACCCTTGTTGATGCCACGCACGAAGAACGAAACAATAATCACTACTGTGATAGCGGCAATCACTGTCCAAGCCTTCTTGGTTTGTCCGAGGAAGTCAACTCTTGTGCCGGTAAGGAAGTTGCGGCTGAATCGTGTTGTAAATGTGTATGTGCGCTCTTTCTTCTTCAACAATGCCTCAAACACAAGGCGAGAGATAAACACTGCTGTGAAGAACGAGCAGATGATGCTTATGAGCAATGTAGTTGCGAAGCCCTTGATCAAACCTGTACCGTAAACCATCAAGATGATAGCCGTGATTACAGAAGTAAGGTTCGAGTCGAAGATAGCCGAGAATGCATTCTTGTAACCGTCGGCGAGAGCGGCTTTCACGTTCTTGCCGGCACGGAGTTCCTCCTTTGTGCGCTCGAAGATAAGCACGTTGGCATCGACAGCCATACCGAGCGAAAGCACGATACCGCAGATACCCGGCAACGTCAACACTGCCTGGAAGGAAGCCAGGATTCCGAGAGTGAAGAAGAGGTTGAGCACCAAGCACATGTTGGCCACCATAGCCGGAGCGAATCCGTAGAACGAAATCATATAGATCATCAACAGAATCAATGCAATCACAAACGACCAGATACCAGCCTCAATTGCCTGCTGACCGAGTGACGGACCGATTTCTGTGTGGCTTACGATTGACACGCCAGCCGACATGCCACCACCTGTAAGCACGTTGACCAAGTCGTTTGCCTCCTCAACGGTGAAGTTGCCGGTGATTGAAGAGCGTCCGCCTTCGATTGCTGTGTTAACTGTCGGGAATGAATATACCTGATCATCGAGAACGATTGCCACCTGCTTGCCGATGTTGTCACGGGTCAATTTTGCCCATTTCGAAGCGGCGTCGTTGTTCATCGTCATGCTGATTTCGTAAGAACCGCTGAACTGGTTGAGCTCTGCGCTTGCGTTGTCGATCATGTCGGCATCGCCGAGAGCAGCCTCACCGTTGCTTGTGCGGAGAGCCACCAACTGGAAGTATACACCTTTCTTGTCGACTCCCTTCACTGACCAGCAGCACTTCAAGTCGGTCGGGAGCAGACGTTTTGCAGCAGCCGAACGGATGATGCGGTTTACGGCTGCAGTATCCGACTCGTTTGCAACGCCAATACATGCGCCGCCTACATATTGAGCGGCAGGCACCTGCACGTCTTTACCGTCTTTGCCTTCAATGGTCATCATATCGTTTGACCAAATCATCTCTGCCAACGATTTGCCGGCAGGAGCAGCCTTAGGAGCCTTTGCCGGAGCCTCTTCAACAGCGGCTGCAGCCTCTGGTTGAGCAGTCTCAGCCACAGGAGCCGCGTCGACGTCAGGAGCAGTTTCCTCTTTTACAGGAGCAGTTGCAACATTGCCCTTGCCAGAAGCATACTCAGAGCTGAGAGCCATGAAAGCCGACTGAAGGTTGCGGGCATCGTAAGTTGCATAGAATTCCAATTTTGCAGAAGTCTGAATCAGCTTGTATACACGCTCAGGCTCTTTCACGCCAGGAAGCTCCATAAGGATTTGTCCCTCGCGCTGCATCTCCTTGATGTTAGGGGCAATCACGCCGAAACGGTCGATACGCTCGCGGAGCAAGTTGACCGAACGAGAAACGTCGGTGCGTGTCTTCTCGCGGAGGATGCCTTCAACCTTAGAGTTGTTGTCGTTGGCGTTTACGCCTTCCACTGTTATGAATTTCTGAGCCAGACGCACGCCCGGGACGAGTTCCTCATACTTCTTGCAGAAAGCGCCGACGAAATCATCGCCTGCGTTCTGGCTGGCAAAAGCCAAAGCTTCGTTGAGTTTTGCGTCCAATGGGTTCTGTGCTTTTGAGCGGACAATGTCGGCTACTGAGATCTGGAGGGTGACGGTCATACCGCCCTTCAGGTCAAGACCCAGACCAATTTGTTTTTCGCGAACTTGATTGTATGTGTACCACATGTACACCTTTTCCTGCCCAACATCCTTGAGGTTGCGGGCATACGCTCTGTCATAGATTGAGTCGTAAGCGTTGCGGTAGGCATCTGATGCTTTGTCCTTGTTGATCTTCGCAGCCTCTGTAGCGGCAAATTTTGCAGCATTTGCGGCAGCGTCATTCTCCACGCTGTTTGTCACAAACGAGAAAGAAAGATAGAACAAGCAAACCAGTACCAAAAGCACGGTTATAACTCTGATAAAACCTTTACTTTGCATTTGTTTTTTAAGTTAATATTTGATTTTTAAATTTTATGCAGTTTTTTTCAGTCTGCAAATATACGGTATTTCTTTCAAGTTGAAAACTTTTTGTCAGAGTTTTAACCGTTTTGAAAATGTGTTTTTAAGCATATTATAATGTATCAGCCGCTTTTTCAACGCATTCTTTACTCAAGAAAACGAGGATAGTCAGGCAAATTTGCCATATCTTTTTTGCAAAACCGGCTTGCACTATCTTTCCATAAGACAGGCGGCGCCTCGGATGTGCAAAATCAAACAAGTTTGTTTTGCTCTTCTCTCGGCTTGCACTATCTTTCCATAAGATAGGCGACGCCTCGGAAGAGCAAAATCAAACAAGTTTGTTTTGCTCTTCTCTCGGCTTGCACTATCTTTGCAAGCAGAAACGGAAAATCAGATGAACAACAGCAAGTCTCTATATTACATATTTATTATTATAGCCGCTGCGGTGATGTATTCGTGCGCCAACATCGGCAATCCGAGCGGAGGCCCTATCGACAAGACTCCGCCAATCTTTATGCGCAGCAATCCCACGCCTAACGCCGTAAATGTGAAGGACCGCAAAATCGAGATTTTCTTCGATGAGATTGTCACTCTCAAAGACCCGTCGACAAAAATCATCGTGTCGCCGGCGCAAACGGAGATGCCGCGCATGTCGGCTCTCGGACGCAAGGTGACGGTGGAGCTGGTCGACTCCTTGCTGCCAAACACCACTTATACCATCGACTTCTCAAATTCAATCCAAGACAACAACGAGGGCAACGCTATCGACAACTTCGCATTCGCCTTCTCTACCGGAAGCGTCATCGACTCGATGCGCGTGTCGGGCTACGTGCTCGACTCCCGCACTCTGGAGCCAATGCAGAGCGTCGTGGTGGGGCTGCAAAGCAATCTTGCCGACTCCACCTTCCACAAGGAGAAACTGCAACGCGTGGCGCTGACCAACGACCGCGGACAGTTCACCATACGCAACGTGTCGCCGGGAAGATACCACATCTTCGCTCTTAAGGACCTCGACCGCGACTACAAGTTCGGCAATCCGACAGAAGACATTGCTTTCCTCGACTCAATAATCGTGCCGAGCATCGGCTCGCGCGAGGCAGCCGACACCGTCTATAACGACCTTAACGAGATTGACACCATCATGCGCGCCACGCGCCCGGCATATTTTCCCAACGACATACTGCTGTCAATGTTCAACGAAGACCGCAAGTCGCAATATCTTGCCAACAACCTGCGCGTCGACTCGACACGCATATCGCTGACCTTCGCCGCCGCAAGCGACACGCTGCCGTCGCTGAGCATAGTGGGACGCAACGACGTGCCCGACCAGTGGTACACTCTCGAACGCTCGCAGACCAACGACACGCTGACCTACTGGATACGTCCGCCACATCTTGTGTCGGCCGACACGCTGATGGTGGCAACCACATATCTGCGCACCGACACTGCCAGCAATCTGTCGTGGGGCACAGACACACTGAAATTCACATTCCAGCGTCAAAAAGCCAAGAAAAAGAAGAAAAACGAGGAAACAGACTCCTTGGAGCAGATACGGTTTATGGAGCTGCACCCGCTGGCAAACGGCACCCAGGAGGTATACGCGCCGCTGCTGCTGCAGACCGGCACGCCGATAGAGCGCTACAGCCGCGAGGCATTCCATCTGCAACGCAAACTGCAAAACGACACGACATTCTACCCTGCGGAAATAAAAAGCATCGCCCTGCGCGACTCCACACTGAGCCGGCGCGACCTTATGCTGAAGGTGGACTGGGAACCGGGAGCTGCCTACACGCTCGCGGTCGACTCGCTTGCGATGACCGACATCTACGGACTCCAGACGAAGCCGCTGAAGGTTGACTTCAACGTGCGCAAAATGGAGGAATACGGCAACATCGTGTTCAACATTCCGGCAGTGCGCGACTCTGCAATCGTGGAACTTCTCGACGGAACGGAGAAAATCGTGCTGAGGGCTCCGGTGAAAAGCCACCGTGCCGAGCTGCTCAACCTGCTCCCCGGAAAATACTACGCCCGCTTGTTTATCGACCGAAACGGGAACGGAAAATACGACACCGGAAACTACGATATGCATCTGCAACCGGAGGAAACGGTCTACTACCCAGGAGCCATCAACTTGAAGAAAAACTGGGACGTGGAACAGACGTGGGACATCTACGCCACCCCTATCGACAAGCAGAAGCCTGAAGCTATAAAGAAGAACAAACCGGAACGAAAGAAATGGGAAAAAGTGAACACCGAAAAGACCGAGACCGACGAGGATGAAGAAAACGGATTCAGCGATTTCTCCAATCCAAACGACCCTAACCTGCGGAATTCCAATAATTTCGGCAACTAACGCAGGTGAGACAGCAAAATTTATTTTCATTTTTTCGCCCAAAAATTTGCACATTCCACAAAGGCGCATTACCTTTGCACTCGCAAAAGCCAACAACGCTTATGCCCAGATGGCGGAATTGGTAGACGCGCTGGTCTCAAACACCAGTGGAGTAAAATCCATCCCGGTTCGATCCCGGGTCTGGGTACACAGAAACGCTTGTAAGTCACTTACAAGCGTTTTTCTTTTGTTGGGTAGCAAAAGGGTAGCAAAAAAAATAAAGCCGAGCTCAAGTCTGGGATTATACACAAGAAGACGGGTTTGCTAATCGACGCAAAAACCACCGTTCAGCCCAATGTTTTTTTTCAAAAACACATCATTTTAAAGGAAATAGTTTGTTAGTCAGCAAACGTTTATTATCTTTGTGGGAATTTTTGAAGATAAAGAATTAAATATGAATCCGATTAAAAAGACCATCACGCTTGCCGACGGCCGCGAGATTACTCTCGAAACAGGCAAACTGGCAAAACAGGCTGATGGCGCAGTAGAGTTGCGAATGGGGAACACCATGCTCCTTGCAACTGTAGTGTCAGCGAAAGAAGCCGGAGAGGGTGTTGATTTTATGCCTCTCCAAGTTGAGTACAAAGAGAAATTCTCGGCAGCAGGCCGCTACCCTGGAGGTTTCCAGAAACGCGAGGGACGCTCGTCAGACTACGAAATTCTGACTTCCCGCCTCGTAGACCGCGTGCTTCGTCCGCTGTTCCCTGAAAACTATCATGCAGACACATTCGTCAACATCATAATGTTCTCGTCAGACGGCGTAGACATGCCAGATGCATTGGCAGGATTGGCAGCATCAGCTGCAATCGCTGTCAGCGACGTGCCTTTCCACGGACCAATCTCCGAAGTGCGCGTAGCCCGCGTCGACGGAGAATTCGTAATCAACCCTACCTTCGAGCAGGTTGAGCGTGCCGACATCGAGCTGATGGTTGGCGCAACCTACGACAACATCATGATGGTGGAAGGCGAGATGAACGAAGTTTCAGAGCTCGAACTTCTTGAGGCTCTCAAAGCCGCTCACGAAGCAATCAAGGCTCAATGCCTCGTACAGATGGAGCTCGCCAAGGAAGTAGGCGCCGTGAAACGCGAATACTGCCATGAGGTCAACGACGAAGACCTCCGCAAAGACGTACACGACAAATGCTACGAAAAAGCATACGCCGTGGCTAAGGCCGGCAGCGCCGACAAGCAATGGCGCAACGAGTCGTTCAAGAAAATCGAGGAAGACTATCTTGAGACAATACCTGAAGAAGAACGCGACGAGAAAGCACCGCTCGTGGCCCGCTACTACCACGATGTGGAGAAAGAAGCCGTGCGCCGCTGCATCCTCGACGAAGGCATCCGTCTCGACGGCCGTAAGACCGACGAAATCCGTCCTATCTGGTGCGAGGTTGACTACGTTCCAGGCCCTCACGGATCTGCAGTGTTCACCCGTGGAGAGACTCAGGCTCTCGCCACTTGTACCCTCGGCACAAAACTCGACGAGAAGATTCTCGACGACGTGCTCAACCAGGGCAAAGAGCGCTTCCTGCTGCACTACAACTTCCCACCATTCTCAACAGGCGAAGCAAAGGCACAACGCGGCGTAGGACGTCGTGAAATCGGTCACGGCAACCTTGCCCACCGCGCACTCAAACGCATGTTCCCTGACAATTTCCCATACACTTGCCGCATCGTTTCCGACATTCTTGAGTCGAACGGCTCATCGTCGATGGCAACAGTATGCGCCGGCACATTGTCGCTGCTCGACGCCGGTGTGAAGATGAAAAAGCCGGTTGCGGGTATTGCAATGGGTCTTATCACAGACTACGACAGTCCTAAATATGCCATTCTTTCCGACATTCTCGGCGACGAGGACCACCTCGGCGACATGGACTTCAAGGTGACCGGAACAACTGACGGTATCACTGCAACACAGATGGACATCAAGTGCGACGGACTTTCCTACGAAATCCTTGAGAAAGCCCTCAACCAAGCTCGCGAAGGCCGTCTGCACATCCTCGGAATCATCAACGAAACAATCCCTGCGCCACGCGAAGACTACAAGCCTCACGTGCCACGCATCGAGGCATTGGTTATTCCGAAGGAATTCATCGGAGCTGTCATCGGCCCGGGCGGAAAAATCATCCAAGGCATCCAGGAACAGTCGGGTGCAATCGTCACTATCGAGGAAGAAGGCGACCATGGCAACATCGAGGTTGCCGCTCCAAACAAGGACGCAATCGACAAAGCTATGGCTCTTATCAAGGGCATCGTAGCGCAGCCTGAAGAAGGTGAGACCTACACAGGTAAAGTGGTTTCAATCATGGACTTCGGTGCATTCGTTCAATTCATGCCTAACCGCGACGGTCTGCTCCACATCTCTGAAATCGCATGGGAGCGTTTCGAAAAGATGGAAGACACCGGTTTGCACGAGGGCGACGAGGTGACAGTGAAACTCATCGAAATCGACAAGAAAACAGGCAAGTTCCGCTTGTCAATGCGCGCTCTGCTTCCGAAGCCGGAAGGCTACGTAGAGCCTGAGCGTCCGGCTCGCCCACCACGTCGCGACGGCGACCGCCGTGGAGGCGGACATCGCGATGACCGCCGTGGCGGAAACCGCGGTGGAAACCGTGGCGGAAACCGCAACTAAACAACGAAGTTTTATTAGCGTTTCATAAAAAGGAAGTGTGCTGTCTTCGAGATGGAGACAGCACGCTTTTATTTTCCTCCGCAGCAAGTTTTCATTCCACAAAAACAGCATTTATGCCAGAAACTAGAATCGGACATTCAATGCTGTGCAAGATTGTAACAGATATGAAAAGTTTCTATCCCAACCTGTGCAGCGGGCACATCAGCATCGAGCCGTTGGAATCGCGAAGATGCATCGCTCCGCCACGGCAATAGCGGAAAAATTTGCATTCGGAGCATTCCTCCCTGCGCATCCATTCGCGGTCGCGGTAAGGATGGTAACGATGCTCCCACACGTCCATAAAATCGTCCTCATAGATGTTTCCTTGATGGTAATCGCTGCGGATGCTCGCACAAGCTGAAACAGAGCCGTCGGCAAGCACCGACCCTGTAGTTATTCCTGCCTGGCAACCAAAGAAGTAGTCACGGATATCGCCCTCATAATCGCCCATGAATCCCTCACAGCCGTAATTGGTGTGGATTGCACCTTCCTTGCGGGTCTGCTTTATGAAATCGAGGATGCCGCGATATTCGGCGGGCATCAGGCGCATCATCGGGTCGGCTGCGGCACGTCCCACAGGAAACACCGCCACCACACGCCATTGCTTCACTCCTTTTTTTACAAGAAACCGCTTTATGTCGTCAAGGTTGCCATAGTTGCGTCGGTTCACGCACGTCAACACATCGAACTTCACCTCCGGATGAGCCACAAGCATATCTATGGCACGGTCCACCATGCGGAAACTGCCGGGATTGCCGCGCATCCAATTGTGGTCGTCGCCGATTCCGTCCAGGCTGACGGTCATTGAGTGGATGCCGGCATCGAGCAAAGACTGAAACTTCAACGGCGTAAGCGCCAACGCATTGGTGACCATTCCCCACGGGAATCCCCTTTCATAAATCGCCGCGCCACACTCCGCTATGTCATGGCGCATCAACGGCTCGCCGCCGGTGACAACGACAAACACCCGATTGGGATCGGTGCGGAGGGCAACACTGTCGAGCACACGCGTAAAGTCGGCAAGCGGCATATCTGCCACGCCCACCTCTGCTCTGCAGTCGCTGCCGCAATGACGGCAATGCAGATTGCAACGCTGCGTGCACTCCCAGAAAAGTTGTCTTAAAGGATGCTCTTTCACGGCAATGTCCATCCGCTTGCGCCATAGTTCAAGAGCCACGCGGCGGCGCAACGACAATGAGTTGGGATGCTTCATCGGCGCTTCAATTTTTTATCGGGCACGTTCACCTCAAAGCTTCCTCTATCCCATGCGCCGTCGCCCTTTTGCAACTGCTTCACGGTCATGTCCATGCTACGCACGGTGTCGTTGGCAAAAATGCCGTTTTTCGTATCCTCAAACGTAAGTATGCGCATATTGTCCCTCACCTGCCACTCAATCGACGTGGCTGATTTCCTGTTGGTGACGAAGTGTCCGTCGACATCCGTAGCCACCGAGTCTTCATGAAACACCCTGTCGCCCTCAACAATGCCCGACACCACTTTTATGCCCTCTACAGGTTTTCCGTCGGCATCTGTGACACGCCCCTTGAATTGATAGTCGCTCATCGGCGTGCCATACAAGTCGGGGCTGTCTCCGGGATCGCCGCATCCTGTAAAACCGAGCACCGGCAACAACGTTGCCGACAACCATTTCCAACCGCTTTTCGAATTAAATATCATCGTTTCTTTTGTTTTTTACGTATTGTAAACGCCACCTGACTGTCTTCACTGCACCGAAACAGCCAAAAAAATCAAGAATCGCAACAAATGATGACCGACAAAGCTCCCAAAATCTGCATATTACCTACTTTTTGCGATTGAAATCGCCCGCATCACAAACTAATTTTGCACCGTACACAATTGAAGTTAAACGTATGCACAAACTAATAAGGCTAAACATATTGGCTGCATTGGCACTATTGGCCGCCGGATGGCTGCCCGCCCAATCGCAGAAGCCTGGGCAAAAAAGCGGAGAGGAGGCGCGCATCGATTCCATCGTCATGGCTGCAGAGCTGCACGAAGTGGTGGTTACTGCCAAGGAGTCGCAAGGCGCTGTCACGGCCTCGCGCATAGACCGTTCGGCAATGGAATTTCTGCAGCCCACAAGCCTCAGCGACCTTATGCAACTGCTGCCCGGAGGACAGCAGAAAGACCCCGACCTGTCGACAGCCAACACAATAGGGCTGCGCGAAACCGGCACAATGGACGCGCAGGGCAACTCTTCGGTCAACAACAACTATGCAATCTCCTCGCTCGGAACGTTGTTTGTGGTCGACGGCAACCCCCTGTCGACCGATGCCAATATGCAATACACACCTTTGTCGTCAACACAATCAGCCACCACGACATCGTCGACCGAAAACAACCTCAACACCACCAACCGCGGTGTTGACATGCGCTCCATCTCGACCGACGACGTGGAAAGCGTGGAAGTGGTGCGCGGAATCCCGTCGGTGGAATATGGAAACCTCACAAGCGGAATGGTGAAAATCAACAAGATACGCCGCTCCACGCCATTCACCGCACGTTTCAAGGCCGACGGCTACAGCAAACTATTGTCGTTGGGAAAAGGACTCAAGCTAAGCCACACCACACTCCTCAACATTGACGCAGGCATGCTCGACGCAAAGCCCGACCCGACAAACAACCTGCAGAAATACCGACGCGGCAACGGCTCGCTGCGACTTACGCTCAACACCGACGCACTGCGCTACTCCGCCGCCGTCGACTATACCGGCTCGTTTGACAACAGCAAGTCCGACCCCGACATAAACTACGGACGCATTGACGAATACAAGTCGACATACAACAAAATAGCCATAACCAACAACATCTCCTGGCGTCCGACAGCGAAAGGATTGTTTAAAAGCTTCGACATCAACACGCTGATAACGCAGCAGTTCGACCGCCTCACACAGCGCCGGCTCGTGGCGCCACAACGCTACGGCATTGTGCCCACGACCAGCGAGGAAGGCGTGCACGACGCGGCACTGATATTCTCCGAGTATGAGGCTTCGTTTCTCAGCGACGGAAAGCCTTTCACCGCCTACGCAAAAGCGAAAGCCAACTTTGCGCTGACAACGGGCGCGCTGACCAGCAACCTGCTCGCCGGTGCCGACTGGAACTATGCCAAGAATTTCGGACGCGGTCAGGTCTACGACCTAAGCCGTCCGCTGTCTGTGTCGGGATGGGGTTCGCGTCCACGCAAGTTCAGCGACATCCCTGCCCTGTCGCAGGTGTCGGCGTTCATCGAGTACAACGGCAAGGCAGAACTTGCATCCCACAGGCTCGATCTGCAGGCCGGTCTGCGCACAAACAGCCTTACCGGACTCGACAGCCGATATGCGATGAAGGGCCACATCTACCTCGACCCGCGCGCCAACCTGAAGTGGTCGCTGCCCGCATGGGAATGGGCTGGACACCGCATTGCACTGAGTTTTGCCGGCGGTGTGGGCAAGACGTCGAAAATGCCCACTCTCAACTATCTCTATCCCGACAAGTACTACAACGACATCACCGAACTGGGTTACTACGACCCAAACCATCCGCAGGACTACAGCAGGTTTGTGGTGCGCAACTACATTCAGGACCCGACAAACTACAACATACGCCCTGCCTCAAACATTAAGAAAGAGCTGCGCATGGACTTTTCGTTTGGCGACAACACAATCTCTGTCGACTATTTTCGCGAGAATATGTCGTCGGGATTCAGGTATATGGCTGTATACGGAGTCTACGACTACAACGATTATGACGAGACTGCCATCGATAGCCGTTCGCTGACAGGGAAACCGTCGCTCGAAGGGCTGCCATACACCCCCAAGCGCAAACTTGACGGATACACACGCGCCGACAACGGCACGAGGATAGACAAAGAGGGAATTGAGTTCCAATTCACGTCGGCACGCATCCGCCCGCTGCGCACACGCGTAAACATCAACGGTGCGTGGTTCAAGACGCGCTACAGCAACAGTCTGCCGATGTTTGTGTCGGTTGCCGACGTGGTCGACGGTTCAGCCGTCAGCGACCGATACGTTGGACTGTACGACTGGAACGACGGCGATTGGAACGAGACGCTGTCGACCAACCTGATGTTTGACACTCAAATTCCTGAATGGGGACTGATTTTCGCCACATCAGTGCAATGTTCTTGGTTTGTCAAGACACAGGACATGCCGAAAAACGGACGCCCTACAGCATATCTCGACGCCGCCGACGGTGCTCTGCACGAATACACCGATGCCTCGGCGGCCGACCCCGTGCTGAGCCGACTCATAAAGACATACAACGACGATGCTTTCCGACAGTTCACCGTGCCGTTTGCCATGAGCGTCAACCTAAAAGCGACAAAAACCATAGGCAAATTCCTGCGTCTGTCAATGTTTGCAAACAAAATAATCGACTACACCCCCGACTACTACTCCAACGGCTATAAAATCCGCCGCAACGTGAGTCCGTATTTCGGAGTGGAGGCCAACTTAACTTTTTAGCACTATGCGACGATTTCTCTACATATTAATCTCAATAACGGCTGCGCTGCTGCAGGCCTGCGCCGACGATGCCAGTGTGCCGCGCGTCAATGCTACGGTGGAAATAGTGCCGCAGACCGACGTTGCCGGCCTGACAATCGACAACGAGCAGCTCTCGTTCCGCAACCTGACCACCGGCGAGACAACAACATTCAACACCACTGGTGCAATCTCGCTGCCGGTGGGCTTCTACGAATGCTCATATCAAGCCGATGTGACCTACACCAACGGCTCTGGCGACGATGCCGCCACCGTAAAGGGAAGACTGTCGGGCAATGCCGAATCGGTGCGCGCCACTGCCGACGGCATCAGGCTGTCGCTTCCAGTGTATCTTGTCGCCGACAACGATGATTTCATCTTCGAGGAAATCTTCTTCACAGGCACTCGGCGCACATCCGGCTCAAGCTACATCGGCGACACTTATTTCAAAATCTACAACAACACCGACCATGTGCTGTATGCCGACGGACTGGCGTTTGTGGAGTCGAAGTTCCGCTCCACCCAGTCGTACAAGTTCTCGCCCGACCTCAAGAATCAGGCGATGACGGTGCACGCCGTCTATGTGATTCCGGGCAGCGGCACCGACCATCCCGTGCTGCCGGGGCAGTCGCTCACCATCTGCGACACAGCTATCGACCATCGCGTGTCGAACGAAAACTCATTCAACCTGTCAGACGCCGACTTCGAATGGTATGACGAATCAACCGTGCCGAGCCAAACAGACATCGACAATCCCGAGGTGCCAAACATGGACAAATGGTATTGCGACACGAAGAGCATTTTCATTCTCCACAACCAGGGATTCACGTCGTTTGCTCTTGCACGCATCCCTGTCAGCAAACAGGAGTTTCTGACCGACTATTACTACACCTACAATTATACGCTGTACCTCCCATCGGGCACTTTCCCCATGAGCGGCGACGGATTCAAGATTCCGAATCAATGGATTGTTGACGGCGTGAACTGCAGCGTGGAGTCAGACCGCAAATGGAACGTGCTGCCGGCGGCAATCGACGCCGGTTGGACTTGGTGCGGACGGATGAGCTCCGACAGCGACCGATTCTTCAAAAGCGTGCGCCGGAAAATGCTATATCTGACAGCCGACAGGCGCAGAGTGCTGAAAGACTCCAACAATTCTTCGCTCGACTTCAACCCCGCCTGCACGCCTTCAATAATCGAGGTGCAGCAGTCGGCAGTAAATGCCAGCGGAGAGAAGGCTTCGACAATAACCTACGACGGTGTGCAGATAATAAAATGACATTGCGAATGAAACGACTTATATACATATCAATCATTCTGGCTTCGGCATCAATCACGGCGCAACAGAAAGCCGACGTACTGACGCGACGCCTCTGCCATTCAAGTCTTGAAACCAACGTGGCGACTTGGCGTTACGGCAATCCGGCGCTGATGAAAGACCGGTTTGCTTCTTCTCTAACTACGATTGATGCTTTTTGGAGATACGACAGTCAGCAGGAGGCGAGACTGATTGAGGAGGGCGACGGATCGAACCGCGCGGGAATAGAGGCGAAAGCTTATGTGAAGAAAGGAAGCAACGACATCTGGGGCGAGGCTGGATACGATTTCGGTCAGCGGCGCAACGTGATGTTGAACGAGTCGTCTGACTATCAGACGGTATATCCTTATGTCACTGCCGACCTTGTCGGCGGCGACCTCCACGAGGAGAACTACCGATTCAGCGGTGGCTTTGCGCACACATTGAAAGGCGGTGTGACGCTCGGAGCCTATGCCGGCTACAACGCTCTTCTCGCCTACCGCACCGTCGACCCTCGTCCGCGAAACCTGACAAGCGATCTCGATTTTGCCGCCGGAATGCGGTGGCGCTGGCTCGGAGTGGCGCTGAAAGCAGGAAAATACAAACAGACAAACGTGGTGAAATTCTACAACGAAACGTTCCAACCTACGGTTTATCACGCTACCGGTCTCGGAACCGACTACTACCGTTTCCGCGGCTCGAACACCAACACATACTACAACGGCAGAAATTTCGGCATCCAAGCCGACGCGGCTTCGGCTTTAGGAAAAATCACCGATGCCGGCATACACGTGGCTTATGATTATTTCGGGTTCGACAAAATCATATCGTCGCTCAACGAACTCCCGATGGCGTCGGTTGCCGAGCACCGCTTCAATGCCGCCGCCCACATTCTGACACGTTTTGCCGCGACAAATACGTTTGCTGTGGAGGCTGAAATCACCCGCACACAACGCGACGGAAATGAAAATATCTTTGGCGAGGCGGAAAACAACATATATCCGGAAATCGCATCGCTAACGATGTTCCGCAGGTCGACCACCGAGGGCTCGTTGTGCCTTGCCTACGAGCATACTCTCGACAATGTGCGCATACAAGCACGTGCCACTGGAGGATATGCCTCCGACAGATGGCGGTATACCGAGCCGGAACGCCTGATGGAAGGCAATGCCGCCATCGCCGGCGCCGATGCGGCGGTGGCTTGGCACGTCAATCGGTGTGTGCTGTCGGCCAAAGCCGGAGCATCCGCACGCATCCGCACGTCTTCAAAACTGACAATGCCGGAAACCGAAACGTCGGCGCTCAACGTATCTGCCGAACGGCAATACCTACTGATGGCAAACAACGACTGCACATACCACGCCGCCGCACAAGCCGACTTCGCGGCAAACCATCGATTCGGCATCTTCTGCCGCCTGACATGGTCCGGATTCCGATATGCCGGCTCGGTCAACGCCTCAAATTACGCGGCGACTATTGGACTCGTTTTCTAACATTAAAAAATTATTTATATGAACAAAAACTTACTTTTTTCAATGATTCTCGCAGCCTCGGCTATGCCTGCAGGCGCACAGGGAGTCGCTGCAACTGCAAACTGGGTGACTCCAATCAACGCAAACAACGGAATCAGCACGCCTGAAACCGTGGCGGCAAGTGACAACAACACTTTCCTCGTGTCGAAATTCGTGTCGAAAGGCAACGACAACTCGCTGAATTTCGTCAACTTCGGCAGCCAGGAGAAGGTGGCGTTCGGCGCGCCCAACAAAGCTACTTCGGGCAACGACAACCTACTTCTCACCAAAGTGAACGCCGACGGAACAGCCGCTTGGCACGTTTATTCAAAACAGGGTCGCGTGGCAAACGCTTCTGCCGCCACCACTTCTGACGGCGGTGTGGTCGTGGCTGCCGTGACAAGTTTCACTGCATTCAACGCAAAAGATGCCACCGACATTCCTGCCAACTCAATTCTTGACATCGTTGACGCCGACAACCACACAACGACCATAGAAAAGGCTTTTGCCGGAAGCGCGGTCTACGACATTGTCGTGCTTAAAATTTCTGCCAACGGCCACCTCGACTGGTTCAAGCATTTCGCTGCCGACGATGCAAGCTCTTTGACTGCGAAAATCGCTGTCGACAACGCCGACAACATCTATATCGGCGGACAGCACGCAAAAACGCTCTCTTTTGGAGAAAACGCCGTGGCTGCACGCTCTGCCAAGTCGCTCTACCTCGTGAAACTTGACAATGTCGGAAACTTCGTGAAGAGTTTCGACATCTCCGGCACCGACGCTGAGGACTATATCGACGCTGTGACTTTTGCCGACGGTAAAATCTTTGTTGCCGGACGCGTGAAAGCTAAGGCGGAAGGCAACACCATCGCTTTTGCCGACATCACGCTTGCCCCGACCACATTCGACGATGTGTTTGCCGCCGCGTTCTCAACCGACCTTGTCCCTGTCTGGGCAAGCATCGCAAACTCTGTAGCCGCTTCCGACGGCAAGCACACTTCGCAAGTAAAGGGCATCGACGTGAGCGAGGGTTTTGTATTGGTTTCCGGTCTTGTGAAAGGCGGATATACTGCTGCCGGTGCGACAGATGCTGTCACAATGTCGTCGGGCACAAAACTTGAGGGCATGGTGATTGGCTTCAGCGTTGCCGACGGTGCGCTGTCAAAAGGTGTGTGCGTAAGCGAGGGCATCTCTGGCCTCTACAGCGCAACCATCAAAGACAACAAAATCTATGCTTTCGGATACAACATCGCCAACGCCGACAAGCAGGCTTCTTCGTTGTTTGAATTCGACGGTGAGAATGCCAACGAAAACGTAATCGCAACAACCAACGAGCCTGCAAGCGCGGGATATCCGACCACTTTCTACGCCAAGTTTGTCAACAGCTCTCTACTCGCCGGTGTACGCGCCAAAGGAAAGGGCATCAACGTGCTCGGAAACGTGTATGACTACACAAACCAGAAGGATTTCACCGCAACGGTGATGTCAATCAACCTCAAAGACGTTTTTGGTGGCATTTCTACAACCGAAACTGCCGACGATGCACGCATTTGGGCTGTCAGCGGAGCCGTAAAGATAAGCGTTGCATCTCCAACCTCTGTTGCCGTCTACAACGTTGCCGGACAAATCGTGGCGAAACGAATTGTGACTGATGAAACGACTATCGCACTCCCTGCCGGTTTTTATATCGTTAATGGGAAAAAAGTTGTTGTGAAATGATAATATGCTAAAATGTTTAACATTTAGTCTGTGTCAACATCTTTTTGGCACAGACTTTATTTTTACACCATTACCATCTATCAATCAACAATCTAACACCCACATACAAATGTGTGTATTTGTGAATTAAATCTAAAAGCTCTTTTTTTACAACTGAATACTAAATAAAAGTATTATCTTTGTCCCAGAAAATACATCGAAAATATATTTGTTTGGGAAGCTATGGAAGCATAGCTTATACGCAGCCGGGTCTCTGGGAAGAAATCCGGGGTCAGTAGAAATTTAGTGGGGATAAGCATATAAATTGGCGATACGGAAAAGAAAGA